>ERZ772918.115-NODE-115-length-65585-cov-6.59908_pt1 | contig 65585 bp, 64 predicted proteins | sample MGYA00512118_ERZ772918 | MGnify/ENA primary metagenome ERZ772918 (study PRJEB29015, sample SAMEA2737939) | human oral metagenome | biome: human oral; feature: human-associated habitat; material: dental | place: China | collected 2135 ... | reverse complement strand
GAGAACCGCAGGCGCACTTTGTGACCTTGGAGGAGCTCTACCACCGGCTTCCCAAGGAAGAGAACTTCGTTGATGAGAACTATGTTGCTAAGCAGCAAACGAATCCTCAGGAGAACGAGGCGTTTAGATTCAACGAACATTCTTACTGGAGCTATGAGGGAAACAATAATGTGCCCGATACTACGAATATGCAGGATCAGATCGACAAGGCCTTCAATGGCATGTTCAGGGACTCTGTTTAGCCGTATGCGATTCCTTTCGCCCATTTTATATTGTCGAGGGCTGTGTCTACGAGCGTCGGGTCGAGGTTTGGCGCGTTTCGTGGGCTTTCGATGTAGATTTCGCAGATCCAGCCTTTCATGCAGTCGACCAGCCATGCTTGGCTCCAGCGTTCGAAGAAGGCGTGGTAGTAGGAGTAGCCGTATGCGGTGCGGCCGCCGATCTTTCTTGGTTTGACGAAAGGGGTGATGCCCCTTTTAGTCGAGCTTCCTTCGGGGTTGCCGTACCGCTTCATGTTCTCCTCCCTCCAGTTCTTCGCCCCATATGGCAGGTAAGTCTTTCGAATGGCGAGTATCGCGCCGGCATTGGAGCCTTTGAGCTTCATTTTCAGAAGGATGTGCGGCCATGCGTCCTGCTCGCTGTTCCCGTTCTTGTCATCAGGCTCGCCCCAACCGGAAACATTGAACGTGGCTTTTGGAAAAGGGACCGGCGAACCCACTTCTTTCGGCTCTCCGGAGCATCCCGCCAGGGCGAGAAGGCACGCAAGTGTCGCTGCAACGGCTCGCGGAACACGCTTCGCCTGCGCCCAGCGGTTCGCCGACATGTGCGGTCTTGGCCGGATTCTTCTGCCGTGAGTCATAATCGTCTGCTCTCTGATTGTTGGCGTCGTCCGCCGTTGGAATTCCTTATTGCGTGCCGAAGCGACTTATGACAGGTCTGCCGAGGCGAGTTGCCTGGGAGCCTTACTTCAATACTTTATACCAAAGCCCCTGTTGTGAGAACGGGTCGATTCCGACTTTCCAGAATCGAAACGCGAAGGATCGGCAGCAGGTACCGCGCTGAGGCCGTCGATAGCAAGACTGGCACAGTTGAGGCGATGACAGAAAAGTTTCTCGGCGACGGGGAAACTAACGGTCCGCCTGAGAAAGTCGCCCGTTACTCCTGGGGGAATCGCAATGCCAACAATCTTGAGCATGCGGCGAACCTCCTCACGCCCACAAGTATGAAAGACGTGATGAACCAGCTGTCCGAAAACGAGCGCGGCCTGACCGAAACGGGAGGCGCGCCGCAGGAGGTGACCGACGACATGAGGGAATCTGAACGTTACTACTAAAAGCGCCATTGGACCATAGAGGGAAACGGCATCGCTGGAAATGACGGCATGAAGCACGCGTATATGCGAGACCATCCAGGGAACGGGTGCCGACTGGAAAAGGCGGGCAGTTCAAAACGCAAAGTCTGGTCCGTTTTCAATTCGCGAAAGTGAGGTCGACCTGAAAGGTTGTGGCCCGTTTGCCACAAAGTCAATGCCTGTGGATTGAGTTAAAGGTTCGTCGTCTTTGTAGACGATAAAGGTCGTCCATGTGATGTGGTTGAATGTCTTCACTAGTTGCGAGTCGAGGTTTGTGCGCTTTGCGGAAATTCCAGGTAGATATGGCAGCTTTGGTCTTCCTTGCCTCCGCCGCATTCGACGAACTACAACCGGAACCCAACCTGTGGCCGGCGGCCGCCCCGACCGCAGTCGGCCGACCCTTTCTGGCTAGAGTGGTCTGACCCGTCAGCCGCTCCGACGAGATCGGCTGCCCTGACGAGACCCGCGTGCGTTTCCCATTCGCCATTTCCAATTTTCCCTCTGCGCGAACCGAACTTTGACAAGAACGTGAACCGAACTTTGGAAAAGCCCTTACCTTGATATTCTAGCCAGCGGGTCCGCGTCACGACGAAGAAAGGCGGACAAGATGTCGATCAGCTACCTCGAATGCCCCTGTCTCGTTTGGGGCTGGCCGACTTCCTGAGGAAGGGCATTGTCGACGAAGCAACGGCTCAAAGAACACCGCCCTACTCGGCACGGAGTTTTCCAGTTGCCAAGCTTCTTGCTGGAGCGAAGAGGGGGACGGCACTTCTCCGGCAACGACCGCGAAGCACACGATTAAAGAGGGTTATAGAGAGCCGCTACGAAACGCCAACCAAAGGGAGCCTAGTAGACAGTCTGGTCGTCTATGTGTTTTCGCAACCATTGAATGTGATTTAGAACTTTTATGATCTGCGGGTCCAGTTTCTTTGCATCTATTGGGCTTTCTAGGTTAATTTCACAAATACATCCGCTTGGACAGTCGACATACCATGCCTGTGCCCATCGTTTGAAGTCGTTTTCGAAGTAAGAGTAACCATATGCGGTTCGGCCTCCTATTCTTCGTGAATGTTTAAAAGGTGTAATTTGTAACCGTCGACTTTCTGGGATACTGTACTGGACCATATTCTTTTGTCGCATGGTTATTGCGTCATAATGTCTGACTTTTACTCGTATAGATAAAACTGAACCCTTTTCTGGTCCTTTTAGCTTCATCTTGAGGAAAATGTGATATCCATCGTCCTGTTCTGTGTATCCGTATTTGCTGTAGTCTGGTTCGCCCCAATCCTCGTCGTCGAACTTGACGGCAAGAACAAGGTCCTTCGAATCGACGTTAAGTGAGACGCATCCGCCGACCAGCAGAAGCAATGCGGACAGCAGCCCTGCGACTGCGTGGAAAAGGCGCGCCCGTGCGGTCGCGTTCCCGCGGCGGGGTCGGGCGGGCTTCGGCGTCGTCTTGCCCGTTCGGTCTTTGTCCGATTCATCTTCGGCCGGCGGGCATGTGGGCGTGTGCGTCATGAAATGTCTATGTGCATGCATTGCGAAAGCCGTCACTTCTTGGGCAGAGAGGATTGCAGCATGTCGAAGCGCGTCGTCGAATTGTTCTCCTGAGAGTCGAAGTTCTCGATTCCCGACTTGATTCCCGATCCCAGGGTCGCGCACCCGTCGGCGATCTCCCGGGCGGCGCCGGCGAACAGCTTTATCGTCCAGTCGAGCGTCTTCCTCAGCGCGCTTGTCCCGTTGTTGTCGGTTTTCCATCCCGCGCCAATTGTGTCGGTGGGCAGGCTGACGGCTATCTTTACGACGTCGCCGTTGCAAGCGTCAATGCCTTTGCCCACGCCGTTGTAATAGTCCGCGTCGTCCCATCCGGCAATGGCCTTGATTCCTGCCTAGTCGCGATCGAACTTGAGTTCGCCCATTGGAGTTTCCTTTCGTTTCGGGGTTTGACGGTATGTGTTTATCGGGGTTTGACGATATGTGTTTCGACCTCAGGCGACATGGACTCCGCCGCCTGACGGCGAATGTTTCGACGCGGGGCGGCACGCGGCATGGCGTTTGGCGGCACGCGGCTTTCTTGCGTCACCCGTTGCGTGAATGGTTATGTCTGAGACTATACCGGCATACCAGTGTCAATGGAAGACGAGAATCGTTCCTGCCTTTTTTGCTATAAAGAATATTCAAAATTTGGGAAAGGATGCTTGGAGCAGGCGGCAGAGGGGCTGCTCGGAACAGGGGCGAGAGAGGCTGCTCGGAACAGGGGCGAGAGAGGCTGCTCGGAACAGTTGACGGAAAAAGCGCTCCGGGCGGGCAAGGGAGAGGGCTCTCAGGGGGGACGGGGATGCTTCGGGCGGAAGCGGGAAAAGCTGTTCGAGGGGCCCGTTCCAGACGCGCGCAGAGCTTTTGGCGCCGTGAGAGGACGTGTCTCCGTTTCGGTGCCCGTTCCAGACGCGCACGGAGCTTTCGGAGCGTCGCGAGGGTGCGCCGGGACACTCGGAGCGGAGGGGCTGTTGGATGGGGCAGTTCGAGAAGGTTCGAAGCCGTCGGTGATCTACTGCACCGGATCGCCACTACCGTCAAGCAGGAGGTCCGTGTAATATTAATCGTTGGTACGTCCTGCCCAAAAGCAGGTCTGCCTCGGAACCGCGCAACCCGGTGCGGGGCCGATCGGAGTGTTAGCGAGGGTTATGGCGAAGAAGGATGGAGTCATCGAGGTTGAGGGAGCGGTCATAGAGGCCCTTCCCAACGCGATGTTCCGCGTCGAGCTGGAGAACGGGCACATCGTGCTCGCTCACATCTCCGGCAAGATGCGCCAGCATTACATCAAGATTCTCCCGGAGGACCGCGTGGTAGTCGAATTGACTCCCTACGACCTGTCCCGCGGGCGCATCGTGTACCGCTATAAGTGAGCCCCGATTTTCTATCGCCGCCAGTGCCCTGACGGCAAGGAAGTGCAGCAATGAAGGTCAAGCCCAGCGTCAAGAAAATCTGTGACAAGTGCAAGGTGATCCGTCGCCACGGCCGCGTCATGGTGATCTGCGAGAACCCGCGGCACAAGCAGCGCCAAGGGTGACCCGGCGCAGCGGGTCTTCCCGCGTCAACCGCACTGCCCGCCGCAAGGCAACCCCCGGACCGAAGGCCGGGGCTCCGCTGCTTAGCGGGGGAGAGGCAGTGTCCCACACCTTCGGACTATCAAGGAGCTAAGAAATTGGCACGTCTATCCGGCGTCGATCTTCCTCGCGAAAAGCGAGTCGAGATCGCGCTCACCTATATCTACGGCATCGGCCGCACCCGCTCGGCGGAAACGCTCGCGGCCACCGGCATCAGCCCGGACGTCCGCGTCCGCGACCTCACCGAGGACCAGCTCGTCGCGCTCAAGAAGCACATTGACGAGAACTACAAGGTCGAAGGCGACCTGCGCCGCGAGGTTCAGGCTGACATTCGCCGCAAGATCGAAATCGGCTGCTACCAGGGCCTGAGGCACCGCCGCGGCCTGCCCGTCCACGGCCAGCGCACGAAGACGAACGCGCGCACCCGCAAGGGGCCCAAGCGCACCGTCGCCGGCAAGAAGAAGAAGTAAGCAGTAGGAGTAGATCATGCCCCCCAAGACCCGCCAGGCCTCTTCCGGCTCCCGCCGTCCGCGTCGCAAGGAGCGTCGCAACGTCGTCGCAGGCCAGGCCCACATAAAGTCCACGTTCAACAACACGATCGTCTCGATCACAGACCCGAACGGCGCCGTCATCGCCTCGTGCTCCTCGGGCCAGGTCGGTTTCAAAGGCTCGCGCAAATCGACGCCCTACGCCGCGCAGCTTGCCGCGGAGAACGCCGCCCGCGCCGCCATGGAGCACGGCATGAAGAAGGTCGACGTCTTCGTCAAGGGCCCCGGCTCCGGCCGTGAGACGGCGATCCGTTCCCTCACCGCGTCGGGCCTCGAGGTCACATCGATCTCCGACGTGACGCCGCAAGCCTACAACGGCTGCCGCCCCCCGAAGCGTCGCCGCGTGTGACGCACGGCCCGCCTCGGCGGGCCCCAGCGGATATCCGCACTCCGCAGGCCGGACGGATGGCCTGCGGGCGACTGGACGTCAAATAGCGGGCGTCCATGAAAGGAAAGAATCGTGCTTATCGCACAGCGCCCTGTTCTCACCGAAGAGCAGGTCTCGGAGTACCGCTCGCGGTTCATCCTCGAACCCCTCGAGCCGGGTTTCGGCTACACGCTTGGCAACTCCATGCGCCGCACCCTGCTCTCGTCGATCCCCGGCGCGGCCGTCACATCGGTTCGCATCGACGGAGTGCTCCACGAGTTCTCCACGATCGCGGGGGTCAAAGAGGACGTCGCAGACATCATCCTCAATCTCAAGGAACTCGTCGTCTCCTCGGAAAACGACGAGCCGGTCCTCATGTACCTGCACAAGCAGGGCCCGGGAGAGGTCACGGCCGCTGACATCACGCCGCCCGCCGGCGTCGAGATCCACAACCCCGACCTCCACATCGCCACGCTGAACGATAAAGGCAAGATCGAGATCGACCTCACCGTCGAGCGCGGCCGAGGCTACGTCTCCGCCGCGCAGAACAAGGGAGAAGAGGACGAAATCGGCCGCATCCCGATCGATTCGATCTATTCGCCCGTTCTCAAGGTGTCCTACAAAGTTGAGGCGACCCGAGTCGCCCAGCGCACAGACTTCGACAAGCTCGTCGTCGACGTCGAAGTGAAGCCTTCGACGACGCCGCGGGACGCGCTCGCCTCCGCCGGCAAGACGCTCGTCGAGCTGTTCGGGCTGTGCGCCGAACTCAACAACGAGGTCGAAGGAATCGAGCTGGGCCCCCCGCCCGTCGTCGAAACCCAGTCCTCGGACCTGCAGCGGCCCATCACGATTCTCAACCTTCCCGCCCGTTCGCAGAACTGCCTGCAGCGTGAAGGCATCCGCACCATTGGTGAACTCATTCAACGCTCTGAGGCCGACCTTCTCGACATTCGCAACTTCGGCGCGAAGTCGATCGAGGACGTCAAGGACGAGCTTCTCAAGCTTGACCTGCGCCTGAAAGATTCGCCCGCTGGTTTCGTCTCCAGCTTCGGCGAGGAGAGCTACACGATGCAGTTCAGCGACGACTCGCAGGGCTGAAGCCCGATTTTTCCTAGGAGACACTACTATGCCCAAGCCCACCAAGGGCCCGCGTCTGGGCGGCTCGCCCGCCCACCAGCGCCACATCATCGCGAACCTGTGCAAGGACCTCATCCGCCACGGTGCGGTCACAACCACCCAGACTCGCGCCAAGACCGTCCAGCCCCACATTGAGCGGCTCATCTCGAAGGCCAAGCGCGGCGACACCTACAACCGCCGCCTCGCCCTTCGCGTCCTCCAGGACCGCGAGCTCGCCTACATCCTGTTCGAGGAGCTCGGGCCGAAGTTCGCCGAGCGCAACGGCGGATTCACCCGCATCATCAAGCTCGGCAACCGCAAGGGCGACAACGCCGCGATTGCGCGCATCGAACTCGTGACCGAAAAGGTCTCGCCCAAGCAGTCAGCGGTTCGCGAGGCTGAGAAGACCGCCAAAAAGGCGGCTGAGGCCCAGAAGCTCGCGAAGGAAGCAAAGGAAAGCGCCGACGTCGAAGAGACCGCCGAAGCAGCGGCCGAAGCAGTCGAATCCGAGGACGCAGCCGTCAAGGAAGCCGCGGCCACGAAGGCCGACGCCGCCGAGAAGGAAGCCGAGGCTGACGAGTCCAAGTGATCCTCACGCGAGCCTGTCGCGCGAAGTCCTTGATCCGGAGCGGGGTGCACATGCACCCCGCTCCGATTTTCACGGTGAACACAGGCGAAGTTTCTCGGTGGCTTCGGGCGTCGTTTTTTGTGAGAACGAACGAGGCTTCAAAGTGACTTCAGGCGAAGTTTCCCCGCGATCCCGAACGGAGTTTCACGGCGGCCCCGAGCAAAATTCGAAGAATGCTTGGCTGTGGCAGCGAAGAAGGTTAGGCTTGCAATGACGCCACCGCGACGGCGGCGACGTCCCTGAAGTTCGGCGTGGAATGAGAAGGGATTTCCTCATGGACAACACGGTCACCGCTGACCTGCCGGCCTACACGGCCGAAGAAGAAAAACTCGTCATTCGAAACAAAGACGGCGTTCCCGTGGGCGTCAAGCCCGACAACTCATGGACGCTCCCGAAAATCGCACTGTGGATCTCGATAACCACGATGGGCACGCTCGGGTGGACGATGCTCGCCCTCGTGCGCGGCGAAGAAGTCAACACAATCTGGTTCGTCGTGACCGCGGTGTGCACGTACGCCATCGCCTACCGCTTCTACGCGCTCTATGTTCAGCGCAAGATCATGCGGCCCGACGACGCCAACGCAACCCCCGCAGAGCGAATCAACAACGGCAAAGACTTCGACCCCACCCACAGAGTGGTGCTCTACGGCCACCATTTCGCCGCCATCGCCGGCGCCGGCCCGCTCGTCGGCCCGGTCTTGGCCGCCCAGATGGGATACCTTCCGGGAACGCTGTGGATCATCTTCGGCGTGTGCATCGCCGGGGCGATCCAAGACATGCTCGTGCTCTTCTTCTCCATGCGGCGAGGCGGGCGCTCTCTAGGCCAGATGGCGCGCGACGAAATCGGACGCGTCGGCGGAACGGTGGCCATGGTCGTCGTCCTCGTCATGCTCATGATCGTCCTCGCCGTCCTCGCGATGGTCTGCGTCAACGCCCTCGCGAAATCCCCGTGGGGCGTCTTCTCCGTCGGCTGCACGATTCCGATCGCCCTCGGAATGGGGCTGTGGCTCCGCTACATCCAGCCGGGAAAGATCACGCAGGTCTCGATCGCGGGCTGCACCCTCCTCGTCGTCGCGATCTTCGCCGGAAGAAAGGTCGCCGAGACGGAGTTCGGACAAGAACACCTTCATCTTTCGCCGACCACGCTCGTGTGGGCGATGATCATCTACGGCTTCTTCGCCGCCATCCTTCCGGTGTGGCTGCTTCTGACGCCCCGAGACTACCTGTCGACATTCATGAAGGTCGGAACGATCGTCATTTTGGCGGCCGGCATCGTTGTGGTTCGGCCCCTCGTCGAAATGCCCGCGGTCACCGAGTTCGCTGGCAACACCGACGGCCCGGTGTTCGCCGGAACCCTCTTCCCGTTCCTTTTCATCACCATCGCCTGCGGCGCCCTGTCGGGAATGCACGCCATGGTTTCCTCGGGAACCACGCCGAAAATGGTTCAAAAGGAATCCCAAACCCGGATGATCGGCTACGGCGGAATGCTCATGGAATCCTTCGTGGCCATCATGGCGCTGGCCGCCGCCGCCTCCCTCAACCAGGGCATCTATTTCGGGATGAACACCTCGGAGGCAACCGTCGACAAACTCGCAGGAACTCAAATCACCCAAACGACGAAGGACCGGGAGGAAATCACATCGAAGGCCGTGGGCAACCTCGGGGTGACCGACGTCCACGGCAACAAAGTCGTTCCCCGATGGGAGTCGACCGACAGCAAGGGAAACGAAAAGACGTACACCGGAGCGGAGGCCCTCAAGCAGGTCGCCAAAGACGTCGGCGAGAAGTCAATCGTCTCCCGAACCGGCGGGGCGCCCACGCTTTCGGTCGGCATGGCTCACATTCTCCATCAGCTCGGCGGAGGATCGGGAATGATGGGCTTCTGGTACCACTTCGCGATCATGTTCGAGGCTCTGTTCATCCTTTCCGCCGTCGACGCCGTCACCCGAGTCGCCCGATTCCAAGTCTCTGACGCCCTCGGAAACGTGTTTCCGAAGTTCAAAGACCCGTCGTGGCGGGCGGGCTCGTGGGGCGCCACCGCCGCCGTCGTCGCAGCCTGGGGTTCCTTGCTGCTCATGGGCGTGACGGACCCGCGAGGCGGAATCCAGACCCTGTTCCCGCTTTTCGGCATCGCCAACCAGTTGATAGCCGCGGTGGCCCTGCTGCTGGTGACGGTGATGGTTGTGAGAAAGGGATACACAAAGTACGTGTGGATACCGCTCATACCCTTCGCCTTCGACACAGCCGTGACCTTCACGGCGTCGTGGGAGAAGATATTCTCCACCGATCCAAAAGTCGGCTACTGGCAGCAATGGCGCGACGCGCGCAAGGCCCTCCCGGGATTGAGCGATCCGAAGAAGATCTCTGAGACGGAAGCCGTCATCCGCAACACCTTCATTCAAGGGACCCTTTCGATCGTCTTCCTCGTCGCCGTCGCGTTCGTCGTGGTCTGCGCTGCGCTGCGCGTGATCAAGACGATTCGAACGGGCGACACGACGACGTCGGAGGATCCCTACGTCGAGTCGAATTTCTTCGCCCCGACGGCGATGTTCGCCACGCCGCTCGACAAGAAGCTGGTCAAGGAGTACGCAATCGTAGGCGATCCGAATCTCATTCCCGGCATTAAGAAGGACGGAAACGAGGACCGAAGCGGGGACGGAAGTAAGGACCGAAGCGGGGACGGAAGTAAGGACCGAAGTAAGGAGGCGAAAGATGAGTGAGGCGGCGAAAGGCGGCGCGAACGGGCTGCGGCGCGCAAAAGGTTTGCGCGGCGCACGACGGCCGCGCCGCCTGCGCGGCGTGCTTTCCTGGCTGCGGCGCGGGTTTGCCGCTTTTCGCTCGTTCTGGCGTGATCTGACGGGGGAGTCGGCGTACGAGAAGTACGTCGCACGGCATCGGCGCGAGCACCCGGACTGCGAGCCGATGTCTGCCCGCGAGTTCTGGCGAGCGCGCAGCGCGGCCGCAGAGGACGGCGTGACGACGGGCTGCTGCTAGCGGCTCTGTTTCGGCGGCTGCCTCCCTTGTTTCGCTTGCCCTTTTCCGCTTCCGCTGCCTACATCGTCATTTCAGCCGCAAGCCAGCTGTTCAGACGCGGTGTGCCCGCCGTGTCTCAACCGCTCCTCGCATCTGACTGCGCCCGGAAAAGGCGTCTACTGCTCCTCCGTGGGAGACGGCCACGGAAGCGGTTCATTCGGATGTTCTTTCTCGTAACGGCTCTTATACTCGTCGGACACCTTGAATCCTGGAGCGGGTTCGAAACAGTAGGTGGCTATGTTCTCGCCTTCGCCGCTCAGTGCCAGGCCAACCCAGTCGATTTCGACGTTGAGAAGGGTGATTGTGCCAACGCCCTCATAGGTGAAGGATTCTCCCGGAGCGAGGTCGGCTGCCGCTGAGTCGTTTTCGTCGAAGGGAAGCGTCATGTTCGAGCCGACGATCGCCGCTCGCTTTTGCCAGCGTTCAATGCGTATCTTTGCAAGGTTGAGAACTATTTTCCGTTCCGAATCAACATAAAACAGGCCGTCGTGGCTTTCGGCGGCTCTATGGGTTACGCCTTTGCATGAAAGCGGACTGTGTTTCTTGGTGAAGACATGGGCGTTCCGGAGTCGGTGCTCATATGTAACGAAACCCGAGAGGTAGATCAGACGCGCACCGATTATTGACGCCAGTAGCGTCACGGCAATGACGAAAACTAAAAGGACTCTCTTTCTTTGACTCATTGTCTTTCCTTCTCTTGGTCCCAGTAGGTGTCGAATCCGGGTGCAGGCGCGAATTCGAGGGTGGCGATTGGCCCGCTTCCGGACTCAAATGGAATGACTATGGGATTGACATAAAGCAGCGTGAAGGTCCCGACGCCCGGGTGCGTGAGAGCCTCCCCAGCCTGAAGGTCGGAGCATACCGACAATTCCGCGGGGCGGTCCGTTGCATTCGGACTGTCTACTGGATACCCTCCCCGCACTGCCCGATCGACGTCTCTCCGATCAAGCACATGCAGTTCGCCTTTGTTATTGCCTTCCTTGTTGGGCTCAACCGCTTCCAAATGCAGGGCCGCCCGCAGCTCGGCAGCGCACACTTCTCCGGCCCTGTGCAGATCGTTGATGGCCTGCTTTGCGCCCCTGGCGATGGACTGAGCACGCGGAGTGAGCTCGTCGACCTTCTTCTCGCGTTCGTCGTCGGCAACCGCATCCACTTGCCTGTCCAAAGCCCGCATCTGTGCCCGCGCTGAGGATATCTTCTTCTCGGTGCTCTGCATGGCATGCGCATATTTAAGAATGGCATCGGCTGCTTTGTCCGCACCGCTTTCAAGGCGTTGCGCCTGTTTGACTTCATTCTTCAAGGCGACCTCGAACGCATTGGCAGCGGCCCCTCTCCAAGAGTCGGCTTTGGAGGGCAAATGCCGCAAATGCACGCCAGTCAATTCCAACTTCGTTTCCATCTTCGACAGATCTGTGTAAAGTGCGAAGAGGGAAGAGGACCGCCCGGGAACTTCTCCGATGCAGTCTTCAAACTCGCCCATGGCAATACCTCGCTAAGATCAGCAACTTTGTTCTCTCCGATGCAGCGGGTTTCCCGCACTACTGGAACTTCTCCGCTTCGAACGTAAACTCCCTTGCCCACTCGTCGTCGGTCGCCTCGGCCATCTTCGATGTGTCCGACACGGCGTCGGAAGTGTCATCGCACCAATCGCTTAACGCCTCGGTTCTTTCAGAGGCGTCTTTCGTGAATGCTTCATAGGCTACTGCAGTCGTCGGGTTTCCGAAAGGCCATGGCGGCCGTTTGGGAATATCGACGTCATCGTAATCGTCGCACAGACAATCCAGGGCTTTGCCTAGATTGTCCATTTCGCCCCTGTCGATTTTGAACTGACTCATCGCTTCTCCTGGAAATCAGATCCGTTGAATAGTGTGTCGAGACTGAGTCTAGTGCTTTACAAAGCCGGAGTCTAGAGACTTTGTAGAGTGGTTTTTCAATCTGGTCAAAAGCGTGATATTCCCGGATTTCAAGCAAACGCGGAGCCCCTACAGGTGCGGCTTGGCCAGAGCCCAGGCTCGCACGCCTCCGTTCATTCCCGCGGCGTTCGGGATGAACAGCACGTTTTCGCCCAGGCGCGAGCGTGCGGCGGGGGAGATCCGCGGCGAGTTGCCGCCGCCGATGTAGAGGCGGTCCCACCGGAAGACCGGCCACAGCGTGTCGATCGCCCGCAGCACGCGGCGCGACCATGCCGAATCGCCGAGCCGTATCCGTTCGGCCTCGCCGACGACGTCGTCGTACGTCAATCCCCACCGCATCTGCGCGTGGGAAATCTCCAGGTGGGGGGCGAGGCGGCCGCCGTCGACGAAAGCGCAGCCGAGCCCCGTGCCGAGGGTCATGACGAGTTCCGCCCCTTCGCCTGAAACGACGCCGGCCGCGGCGACTTCGGCGTCGTTGAGGACGAGGGCGGGAACGGCGAAACGTGTGTGCAGCGCCGATTCCATGTCCAAGCCGTTCCACGCCGTTTCGAGTTCGGGGTCGAGCTTCGTGTGGGGGCCTGCTTTGCGAATGTAGTGCGGGGTGTAGACGACGACGCCGCGCCGGATCATTCCCGGCATGCCAAGGGTGATCCGTTCGAATCGCTCGACCTGCGACGCATGGCTTTCTATGATTTCGAGCAGATCCTCGGGCGAAAAAGGATACCGTACGGCCGTGCGCTGAGGAGGGGCCGCCTGGAAGCCGTTGAGGTCGAGGAGGGAGGTTTTGATCCCGCCGCCCCCGCAGTCCACGGCCAAGGTCAGCGGATTCGACTCGCGGGAAGGCTCGGGCAGCGCATGTGAATGCGAGGTGTGGGACACTGGCGTCATGGATTCGACGGTAGCGCATCGGCTCCGCCTTCGCATGTCCTACGACGGCACTGACTTTCACGGTTGGGCGGTGCAGCCGGGTCTGCGAACCGTCGAGGGGGCGGTGACTGAAGCTCTCAACCTCATAACCGGCGGTTCGCATGCTCTGACCGTCGCGGGGAGGACCGACGCCGGCGTCCACGCGCGCGGCCAGGTGGCCCACGTCGACGTGAGTGAAAACGAGCTTGCACGGGCGGCGCGACGCGCAAGCGACCCGTGCCAGGCAATCATGCGCAGGCTCTCCGCGCTTCTGGCGCGAGAGTCGCCGGGGCCGAAAGGAAGCTCGGACGTCGCGGTGACCGGCGTGGATTTCGCGCCCGAGGGCTTCGACGCGAGGTTTTCCGCGCTTTCCCGGACCTATTCTTACAGGGTGTGCGACGCCCCCGCTCGTTTCGACCCCCTGCGGCGCCGGGACGTCCTGTGGCTTCGCGAGCCGCTCGACGTCGAGGCGATGGACAACGCCGCGCGCAGGCTGACGGGCGAACACGATTTCATTTCCTATTGCAAGCCTCGGGAAGGGGCGACGACGGTCCGCGAGCTCCTCGAGCTGAAGGTCGAGCGCAAGGGCGGCATCGTCGAGGTCACCGCGCGGGCCGACGCCTTCTGCCATTCGATGGTCCGCACGCTCGTGGGGTCGCTGCTCAAGGTGGGCGCCGGCCGGCGCGACGAAGAATGGCCCGCCCGACGCCTCGAAGAGCGCTCGCGCAACGGAGAAGTCGCCGTCGCCCCGCCGCATCCGCTCACGTTGGAGTCGGTGGAATACCCCGAGGATTCGCAGCTCGCGGCCAGGGCCCGGCTGACCCGGGCTTTGCGAGGGGCGGTCAGACGCCGCGAGCCAGGGGAAGCTCCGGATGCGTCGGAGACGCTGGAAGCGCCGGAAACGTTGGAAACGCCGGAAACGTTGGAAACGCCGGAGAGGCCGAAGACCCTGCCGCGGGGAAAGGACTGAGTTGAGCGGGGATAAAACTGGTCTGAGCGGAGGCAGAGCGGGGCTGACGGAGTCGGGGCGAGCCGACGCCGTCGACGGCCGCTATCCGATTCCTGCCGAACCGCCCGAATACGGGACGAGGCCGCGCAAGGTCAGCGGCCGCAAACGCACCCCCGTATGGGACGCGGTGGCGGCTTTGTACGTAGTCATTGCGCTGGTTTTCATCGGCTGGCTGGCAACCGAGATGGCCGTGCACGCCAAGCCGGGCGATTCCCTGTGGGTCCTCAACCTCGTCGCCTTCTGGGCGATGACCGCCTATCTGGCCGTTCCGCGCATCCATCAGATCCTCACCCTCGTGTACGTCCCCGACTATTTCATCGGACGCACCCGAACGGGCGACGGCGTGCTGGGCGACCCCGTCAACCTCGCGATTGACGGAACGGCCGACGACATCCACGCCGGCATGCAGGCTGCCGGATGGGCGCTCGCCGACGAAGTCACCGTGCGCTCGTCGTGGGGAATCGTCGTCTCTTCAGTGTTCAAGAGGCCGTACCCCTCTGCGCCCGTGTCGAACCTCTACCTCTTTGGGCGCAAGCAGGCCTTCGCCTACCAGAAGGAGGTCGACGGCAACGCGTCGAGGCGCCACCATGTCAGATTCTGGCCGACGCCCGAGGGATGGCATCTTCCCGGCGGGCAGCGCGTGGACTTCCTCGCGGCGGGAACGTACGATAGATCGGTCGGCTTTTCGCTCTTCACCGGGCAGATCACGCACAAGGTCGACGCCGACACTGACGCCGAGCGGGATTTCATCATCGACACTTTGAGGTACGCCGACCCGAAGATCGACGTCGCCGTCATTGACAAGTTCTCCGCTGCCTACCACTCCCGAAACGGCGGCGGCGACGCGATCAACACCGACGGCGACCTGCCGGTTCTCGACATGCGCGGCGCCTCCGAACGCGGCCCTGCCCCGCACATGCCGCGTCCGGACGAAAGCGTCGCCCGCCACCACATTCCGCCGCTGCCGCTTCTTTTCACGGGGGCACTCGCGTTGTGGGGATTCATTCTTGCCGGCATTCAGGTGGCGGTGGACCCTCAGGTCACCGCTTCGAAGCTGGTCATGCCGGCGGTCGAATTCGCGCTGTGGCTTTTGACCGCGGCCAGGCAGCGGTGGGCCTGGGTCGGCCTCATGACGATATCTTCCATCACGGCTTTCTCGCATCTTCTGCTCCTCGATTTTTCGAAGCTCGCCGACGTCATGCTCACGGGGGTGTCCGTTTTCGTGGTGCTCGCGGTGAGCGCCACTGCGGTGCGCGAGTGGGTGCGCGGCGGCAATCGGGTACTTGTATCCAATTGAGCTATAGATTCTAGGCACGGCTCGCGATAAACTAGAAAGTACTTTAGCTTAACAGGCAATTATCCGGGCCTTTTAAATTCACTGGCACGATTCGTTTGAAAATGCAAGAAAGGAGAGGCCATGCCGTACACTACGTCGCTCGACCCCGATGAGATGGCGGTTTTGGGAGCGCGTTTGAAGAGTCTTTCAGAGCAGCTTGTCGGGCTCAACAGTCCGAGAGGAGGCTCCTTTGATTCTCTTGGGACCTTCGACCTCGTGTTTGCTGCGGAGCAGGTCCGCAGCGACGCCAAGAAACGCGCCGTGGAAGTGGCGGATTGGATCATGCGGGCTTCGGAAGCTGTGTATAAAACGTCGGCGGGTTTTGAGGCCACGGATGACGCGTCTGGGCAAGCGTTCGAGAGATCTGCGGCAAGGGCATACGGCAGCGCGGATCGAGAGGATTGATCCTATGGGAATCTTCAGCAATGCCGTCGGCAAGCTGCGGGGAGATCCTACAGCCGTGTTCGAGCTCTCGCGGAGCTGGAAAGCATACGCCGAGAAAGTGGTGGAAATTCGCGGCTCCTGCTTGAGCGCGGGTTCTTCTGCGCCTCAGTGGGCGGGGAACTCGCGTGACAGTTTCGAACGAGGGGTTCAGACTGAATCCGCCGATCTCTCTACACTCAGCAACGGAGCGAATGAAGCCGCCGATGCTCTGTCGGTCTATGGATGGGCTCTCGACGGTTACAAGAAGTCCGTGGAGGACCTCAAGGCGAGCAATGATGCGCTCGACGCCGAGTATGAAGGTTTGGATCCGGCTGTACAATTGGTTAGCTACCCGTTCTTTCAGATGCAAGCGGATAGAAACAAGGCTTCTTTCGAGTCGTATGTCGAACAGGCGAAAGGCGCAGCTACGGAATGCGCAGCCCGTTTGCGCGAAGCCCTTCACATAGAGGCCGGCGTTCCCGATGGAAATGACCTTGGGAAAAGGTCGGACCTTTCGCCCGAGCAGATAGAGGCGATCAACGCCCAAGTCGCCTCGGGGAACATGAGCTACGAGGACATTCAACAGCACGGCATCGGAGACTGTTACTATCTTGCGACCATCATGGCGCTGACCAAGAGCCCCGAGGGGCGTAAGATCATTCAGGACTCCATCAAGGTGCACTACGGCCCCGATGGGAAGCCCGACGGTTTCATGGTGACCGTTTACGACGATCCCCTCCATCCCGATGCCAAAGCTTCCCGAACGGTCTTCGTTGACGACGTCTATGGCAACGGCGTGACGGGGCCGGACGGCAAGCCCAACTACGCCTCAATTCTCGAATCGGCATACGGGCAGCAGCATCCCGGAGGCGCCCTCGGTTCGGGAAAGGACAACGGCATATCGGGCGGGTGGCCAAATGAAGCCGCTCAGGACTTGACGAACAATCCGGCCACAGACGTCAGCGGGCAAGCGGGATACTCTTCGAATGAAAGAAAGGAGATCATCAACGCCGCGAACAGTTCCAATCCGGTGACCGCGGAGACTGAAACTGCGCCCCCTGAGAACTTCCCCAACGACGACAAGGCTGAAGTCGGCGTAACTCTTCCCAGCGGCGAGAAAACGAACATAGAGTTGTATCATGGACACGCTTATATGGTTGTCGGTGCCGATCAAAACGGCGTGACATTGGCCAATCCGCACGGACACAACAACGATCAAACCGGAAGGGAAGTCGACGAGACTTTCACCATGAGCTGGGAAGACTACGAAAAGTACTACGGGTCCACGACGATCGGGAGCGTCAAATGAGACGGACGGCGCAAGCGCTGACATGCGCTGCTCTGCTTGCTGGAATTGCCGGTTGCGGGGGAGGAGACCCGGATCCGACCGCCTCCGCATCGACAACGCTGCGATCCAGTCACCGGTCGGCGACTCCGACGGCAGTCGATACGGCTCCGACCACGGTTCGCCCGATTCCGGACGGTCAGCAAACAACGCCTGCGACAGGCGTGCCCACGGCGAGCGCATCGCCGAATTCGACATCCCAGAAAGGGCAGAAAACAATGTGTGCAGACAGCGAGTACATGGTCACCCTGCACGAAGGCGGCCCCTTTTACCCGGGGGCGCCCAACGGCCCCAGCTACGTGGCGACGGGCATTCGCGTGGAGAACGGAAAGGGGCAGCTTGGCCTGATCGGAGGCGACAGAGCGTCGGGGATCAACAAGCATCTCGAAGTGGGACAGTCGGTCACCCACAACGGGGTCGGAACGTTCACCCTGCTCAACGTCGCCCCTGGGAGCAGTCCGGGCGGAGGGTCGGCTCAATTCTGCTTCGCCCCCGCCGAAGGCTTCCAGGTCAACGATTCCGTCAAGAGGTGATCTGGACTGAGCTAGCCGGCGCTCTCCGATTGCGCGGCGGCTTCGGCTTGGCCTGAAGCTCCTGACTGCCCGGGGCGCTCCGCCGGCGCGAAAAAGTCACGAGGCTGTTTGGCCTCCATGAGGAGCGCGGAGCGCAGGCGGCGTCGGCGGAGGAAGAAGCGCTCATCGACCTGTTCGACCTTCGCTATCGCGGCCTGGCATGCCCCGCGCCCCTTTTCGGTGGTTGCGACGATCAAGGCCCGCTTGTCGCCGGGGGCAGAGGCGCGTTTGACGAAGCCGTCCACTTCAAGGTTTCGGAGCCCCTGGCTTGTGGTTCTGACGTCGAGCCCCGAGAGGTCGGAGATCGCGACCTGGGTGGCAGGGCCGTCCCCATGGGTTTCGAGCCACCACGTGCACGTGAGCAGAACAAATTGGGAATGCGTGAGATTGAGGGGGGCCAACGCTGCGTTCACTTCGCGGCGCCACACCAGCATCGTGCGCCACAGCAGAAGCCCGGGGCTCTTTTCCGGCCCGCCAAAACTGGTTTCCATCACACATCGACGATAGCAGCTTCCGCCGGTTCCGCGCCCGCCTTTCTCTCTTTTGCGCCCGCCATTCCTTCGTCTCGCCGACGCGTGCGAGCTCACACTCTGGGTGTTTTGACCAACGTGGATACGAGACGTACACTTTTAAATTGTTGTGCATGCTGCGCGCGATGCCTTCCCACTCGTCGGCCAGCGTCCAACAGAGTTTTTGCAAGACCAATGGGCTCCGCACGCTTCCGTGCGGTCCCAGTATGAGAAACGAAGGCTACGCCCGTGCGCACGTATTCACCGAAGCCCGGCGATGTCGAGCCCAAGTGGTATCTCATCGATGCCGCCGACGTCGTCCTAGGCCGACTGGCAACGCACGTTGCCACCCTGCTCCGTGGGAAGCACAAGCCGACCTACGCCCCGCATTTCGACGGGGGCGATTACGTCATCGTCATCAACGCTGACAAGGTCACTCTGACCGGTTCGAAGCTTGAGCAGAAATTCGCCTACCACCACTCCGGATACCCGGGCGGTTTGAGGGCGACCTCCTACACGGAACTGCTCGCCAAGCACCCCGAGCGCGCCGTCATCAAGGCCGTCCGCGGGATGCTCCCAAAGAACCGACTCGGACGCAAGCAGCTTGCCAAGCTCAAGGTTTATGCTGGAACGGAGCATCCACATGCGGGCCAGAAGCCCGAGACCTTCGAGCTCAAGAAGACTGCTCAGTGAGCTTTCAGGAACAGGACGTATTGAATGTCTGAAACGACAGTTGAAACCGAGGCGCTGAGCGAGGAGTTCAGCGGTTCGTACACCACGGAGAGCGAAGCTCCCCGCGTCGGTCGGGGCTCTTCCCTGACAGCCCCGGGCCAGGCGCTCGGCCGCCGCAAGGAGGCCGTCGCACGCGTCAGGCTCATCCCGGGAAGCGGCGAATGGAAGATCAACGGGCGCAAGCTTGACGATTACTTCCCGAACAAGCTTCATCAGCAGCTCGTTCGCTCGCCGTTCGCCCTCCTCGACCTCGAGGGAAGGTTCGACGTCGTCGCCCGAATCAACGGGGGCGGCGTTTCTGGCCAGGCCGGCGCCCTTCGCCTCGGCATCGCCCGAGCCCTCAACGAGATCGACCGTGAGGCCAACCGCCCCGCTCTTAAGAAGGCCGGTTTCCTCACCCGCGACGCTCGCGCCGTCGAGCGCAAGAAGGCCGGCCTGAAGAAGGCGCGCAAGGCCTCGCAGTTCTCCAAGCGTTGATCCCTCCGCTGCCGGGGCGTTCGCAACGTCGAGCAGCGGAAGCCTTCGGAGGACCGGTCGTTCGTTTAGAGCGCCGGAGCCAAAGGCAATCAAGCGTTGTGTGGGCCCGTCGGAAAACAACCGGCGGGCCCACGCCCGTCTGCTCAGTCCACAAGACCTTTGAAGCTCGCTTGTGCTGCGGGTGGTCTTCGTCAGGCTTTTGGATGGACTAATCAACTCTTCCCAACGTAAAACGCCCAGCTCACGTGGTCGCTAATGTTGCTCGGTTGCGATGGGTCGTGGCTCACAAGCTTTGAGGGAATCGAATATGTGGCCATGACGGTGACGACAAGCGCATTTGAAGGCAAAGTTGGAGGAGCGGTCACAGGGACTGTCTCTATGCCGTCCCCCTCGGCGGTAAAATCCCCAGAAGGCTTGTTGCGAGGCTTCAAGAGTAAAAGAGTGCCGGGACAGCGAGGAGGATGCCGAGAACGAGGAGGGCGTAAAAGCAGACAGACACTTTAAACTTCTTTCCAGCAATTGAATCGTTATATTGAGTTTCAGTTAGTCCTGTTTTGAGTATTTGACTTCCTCGCCATCGCAAACGCCACAAGGTGGTGGTTGCTGAAAGCAGTTTCAACTTTGCTTTCACATTTGGAATCTCCATGAACCGAGATTTCCATGGCTACTGTTTTTAGTGGGGTGATGCGCGCGCCTTGCAGTCGTGAGGGGATCTTGCTATCCAGCTAGGGTTGTGGACCCCGCTTTGTTGATCGGTCACGGATGCCTTGAAGACGTTTCCCTCATCTTAAGAGGCGATACTTTTCTTCCGCCGACCGACTCGGACTGTCCGAGGGAAGGGAGGAGGCCGTACACTTCTATCTAGTAAATAGAGGGGTCTACAACCGTGTGTCAGTAATTGTCTTGCGCCTCGCTAACTGTCTTTAAGAACGGTTTGCGAGCTTTGGCCGCGGCTCGCATTGTGGAGGAGTTCGGCTGAGAGGCGCGGCAGTGACATACTTGGGATCGTCACAATAGCGATCTTTTCTCGAACCGGAGAGGAATCATGGCCCGACTTTTTGGAACCGACGGCGTGCGGGGGCTCGCCAACCGCCAGGTTACGGCACAACTGGCACTCGAATTGGGCGACGCCGCCGCCCGGGCTCTTGCACAGGGCGGAGAAGGGCGCCCTCGAGCGGTCGTCGCCCGCGACACGCGCTTGTCCGGGGCCATGCTCGCGCAGGCCGTCGCGGCAGGCCTGGCAGGCGCCGGCGTCGACGTCGAACACGTCGACGTGCTGCCCACCCCGGGGCTGGCCTACCTCACAGCCTCTCAAAACATCGACCTCGGCGTGATGATCTCCGCCTCTCACAACCCCATGCCCGACAACGGCATCAAGTTCTTCGCGCGCGGCGGGTTCAAGCTCGAAGACTCCATCGAGGACGAGGTCGAATCCCTCCTCGGCGTCGAATGGGACAGGCCCGTCGGCGAAGGCGTGGGCAGGATCGAATCCGCCGTCGAAATGGCGGACTCGGCTTACATCGAGCACCTCGTCGGATCGATCGACGTCGAATTGGCCGGCCTGCGAATCGTCGTCGACTGCGCCAACGGGGCCACCAGCGCCGTCGCCCCCGAGGCCCTGCGCAGAGCGGGCGCCGACGTCGTGGTCATCAACGCCTCTCCCGACGGGCACAACATCAACGACAAATGCGGGTCCACCCACCCGGAGCAGCTCCAGTCCGCCGTCGTCGCGTCTAGGGCGGACTTCGGTTTCGCCTTCGACGGCGACGCCGACCGCTGCCTCGCCGTGGACGCCTCGGGAGCGATGGTCGACGGCGATCAGATCATGGGCCTGCTTGCCATCGCGATGAGGAACCGCGGCGAGCTGGCGGGGGAGACGCTCGTTGTGACGGTGATGTCCAACCTCGGGCTCATCCTCGCCATGCGCAAGGAGGGGATCGCAACGGTTCAAACCGCCGTCGGCGACCGCTACGTCCTCGAGGCCATGCGCGCGGGCGGGTACGTGCTGGGCGGCGAGCAGTCCGGCCACGTCATCAACCTCAACCACGCCACCACCGGAGACGGCACGCTCACCGCGCTGCTCGTGGCCGCCGAGGTCGCGAGAACCGGGCGGCCGCTCGCCGACCTCGCGGGAGTGGTTCAGCGCCTCCCGCAGACGCTCGTCAACGTGGCCGACGTCGACAAGGGCCGCACCGAAACGGACGAGGAGGTCGCGGCCGCCGTGAGTTCCGCCGAACGCGCGCTGGGGGAGACGGGGCGCGTGCTGCTCCGCCCCTCCGGCACCGAACCGCTCGTGAGAGTCATGGTTGAAGCGGCAACGCAGGAGGAGGCCGACGCCGTCGCGGCTAACCTCGCGGACGTCGTGAAGTCGAGGCTCAGCCTCTAAGGGGGCTTGCGACCGCCTATTTACACCGGTCCGCGCCTGTTGACGCCTGTTCGGAGGGTGCCAAGCCAAGCGCGCGGCCCCTCCGGCGAGGCCGGGCTAAGCGGCTTCTTCGGCGACTTGCGCTTTTCCGTTCTCGGGCGTCACCGTCGGTCTCCTGCCGTCGATTTCTGCCGGTCTCGGGCGGCCGGGTCGGCGCATCCGCTGCTTCATCTCCACATGGATTTCGAACGTCAGATCCGTGCCGCCAGCAGTCGATGCAGCACCGACTTCGGACGTTCGGTCCGTTCCCACGATGCCTCTGTTGCCCATGACGTAAACTTATTCTCTTTGATGCAGATTTATCGTGTATGGTGATTTCTGCGTCCTGCCATTTATGGCGAGTGAGCTTGCATTCGGCCAACACGTGGCGTGCGTAAATTGATATGTTTAGGAAGTCCGCCTTGTTGCAGGGAAAACATGTAGCCCGTCCGGGGCGACTGAGGATAGTGTCGAGTGGGAGATCTTGAGAGTAATTTTCGGGACAACTACTTACTTTTTCGTCATTATAACATAAAATGCCGTGTGTGCACGGTGCGAAATGGCCTCTTATGGGGTAGTCTATGAGTGTGGCGGAACGGGATGTCTCGTTGTTGCTACTGTATACACGTCAAACGCAATTCGTACGTATCTAATGCCAAGGAGGATGATCGCATGGCCATATTTAGAATGGACAAGGATCAGTTCAGACGTCAAATAGCTGAACTGGAACAAGCCGGCGTCGAGTACGAAGGGGCGAAGGCCTCTTTGAGCTCGGCTGTGGGCAATAGCTGTCAGGATCTGCAGAACACCGGAGTGTGCACTCCCTCTGACGATGACCGCTGGTCGGGGCTTAACGAGCTCCAGCAGTTCAGGGCGCCGGTGCACACCTCGTTGTTCGCGGTGGACAAGGAAATGAAGCAGCTTTCGGAGCTGCAGAAGGCGACGATTGAGGATTTGCGGTCCTCCTTGGACAGCTTCACCTACCGGGACGACGCCGAGCGTGCGGAGTTCGCGGCTGCGCTCGACAAGATCGATCGCCAGTTCACGTATACCCCGCCGCAAGGCATGGGGGCGATCGCGCAGGCTTTGTGGCGGGGGCTTCGCTCGTTTCCCCAATCTGCGGGAGGCCAGTCGACTCCCCAGTCTGCGGGAGGGCAGTCGACGATCTCTCAAACGCTTGAGACCGGATTGTCCGGCACCGGCTTGGGGCCGTCTCAATCGGGGGCAGGGAACTCTGGACCCACTCAGGGCACGACTGGCTCGGGAGGCGGTAAGTGATGGCAACTCCTAATGCTGATCGGCTGAAGATCATCGAAGTCTGGAAGACCGACCCCATCGAGCAGGCCAACGACGATCTCAGGGACGTTTCCGCCCGGATGCGCCAGATCGCCCAGATCAACCGGCGCGTGGCGGCCGACCTGGGTCTGGAAGGCAAAACGGCGCAGGCGGCTTCTGCCCGCCTGGACGGCCTTGCGACCTCCCTCGAAAGCCGCGCCCAGAAGGTCGATAAACTCGCGGAGATCCAAGGCAAGGCCGTCGAGAGCGGAAGAAAGGCTCAGACTGGCAGCCAAGAGGTCCAGTCAAAGCTAAAGCGCGTTGATAGTGCAATTGAACTGCTGGGCGGCACGGGGAAGACTGACACTGGCCCTATCGGCTCAATGGTTCATGCAAAGGCTCAAACGGAAGTCGATGCTGCGCGCGCTGAGATCGATCGGCAGGCAAAGAAGGTCCTGCACGTTCTCGGTTCCGAGATGCACGAGTTGATCGGTTCCCTTCCCGACCAGCTGGAACACGCGCCCTCGTCAGGGCAACATGGCGTGCCCCCTGATTCTCCTAAAGCCGAGCGCGGGATTGGGAAAGGCAGCGGGCAAGCGGGTTCTCCCGGTGGTGGCTCCCCTGGTTATCAGGGTCCGACGCGGTCTGCCACTGAATGGTACACTCCGAAAAATATCGGCGCTGGCGGCTCTGGGAGTTCCGTCGGCGGCGGTTATGGTCCCGGAGACGGGGACTCGGGCGGAATGACCATGCAGGGGTCGCATTATGCGCCTGGGCAGGCCGGTGTGTTTGCGCCGGGAGGTTCGCGTACCTTGAATCCAACGACGGCTCCGCCAGCGGTGTTCAATCCTTTGGCCACAGCCGCCGCCATCGGCGGGGGAACGGCTGTGGCTGGGTATAAGGCCTATCAGGCTGTGCGCGCCGCGCGTGCGGCGGCGACGCCCTCCTCGGCCGCCTTGCCTGCAAGGTCGGGCGCCGCGGTGCGGGCGACCGCGCCGAGTTCGTCGGGTATCCTACGTGGGGCGACAACCGCGGTTCGAGGGACGTCTTCTGAAGCCGGCGCCCGCACTATGCCGGCTCGCGGCGGGGCAACCGGTATAGCAAGACCCGTCTCGGCTTCTTCGGCCCGTTCTACCGGCATTGTGCGTGGGGCGACGACGGCGGTTCGGGCGACGAGCCCAGCCCCTTCTTCTCGAGGATCGGGCATCCTCCGGGGCGCGACAACTGCGGCTCGAACCCCGACTTCGTCACCGGACTCGGCTGGGAAAGCCGGATCCTACGGTGCTCGCAGCGCGACCGGCAGTGCCTCGAATCGAGCCGCGCAGTCCTCGACTCGGGGAATAGGGGCAAGCGCTTCTCGCGGGGCCGGAGCGACCAGTCGAACGGCGACGGCAAGCCGCGGGGCAGGCTCTTCTGCAACGCGCAGCGGGGCCTCCCGTCTTGCTGCGGGGCGGTCCGTTGAGCGATCGTCCGCCGAGGGTCGCTCGTCTTCTTCTTCGCGTGCTCTGTCTGGCTTGACTGGGCGCGGGGAGGCAAACCGCGAGAAAGACAAGCAGAGGAAACAGAGACGGGAAAAGCCGGTCAAACCTAAGTCGGTCTCTGCCTACGAAACCGACAAGAGGATTACCTTCCTCGAGGCGGGGTGCCGTAAAGAAAGCGACTAGAACCCGGTTCGGAAAGGAATGGCAACGCGGGCGGGGGTGGACGAGGAAACAGAGTTCCTCGTCCCCCCCGCCCGGGAAATGCAGTGATTTCATCTTTATCGCTGAGATCGGAGCGAGGAGGATCGAGTCGCCCGTAGACGGACAATTACACGTTTCTTTTCGGGGATCGGCGTTGTTTGCTAGCTGCGACTGCAGCGATGCCAACTATCGCGACTGCAGAGCCAACGCCAATAACTACCCAAACCCATACGGGGAGCCCGTTTTTCTGTGTCGATGGTGCCAAGCTTGTTTCCTTGGCTGAAGAACTAGGCGATACGCTAGGGGGAGTCGCGGAATCTTCCTTTTCTGATGTAATTGAAATGCCTTCTTTTATGTAGCTAAATCCTTTGATAGTTACTTTGTTTCCGTTTATCGTTCCCATATTGGTTTTTATGATTTTACCTGGCATAGTAACCGTAATCGTAAGCTTTATGTAGTCGCCTTCTGCGACTTCTAGCGTTGATGGAGGGAAAATAAGCGAGTACGTATTTCGCCCGGTTTCGATTCTAACATCGTCATATAACGGTTTGTTTAATTCAGCTTTACACGTCAGATGCCCTCCTGGTGGGGTGATATCCTCCATCGTCGCCTCTGCGAATCTGCCTACCAGGGCCGCGCGATTCTTAAGATTGTCACATTTCCTATTCAGGCTTGTCAAGGTATTGTCAGTGTCTTCAAAAACCATCGCGGTCTTCACACTCCTGTCGGTGTGAACTTCAACAGTCGCGTCTATGCGGCATGCAGTGAGGACAAACGCGACTGCGGCTATCACCAGCGCAAGAAACCTTGATTGCCTTCTTTTATAAGTGACCATGACGGATCTCCCTATACTTCTCGGAAAGTTGCGAATGTCTAAAGGCCCGACAAGATAAGGATAATCGCTACATTGCTTTTTGTCGGAGTTGACCGTTGCGTGGAATCGGCGCGCTCGCTTCAGCTTTACAGGGTTCCGGAAACATCGTGTGCATACGATGATCGACTCCAGGTCGATTCGTTCCCGCCAATAGGATTGCGCAAAAAGTGCTGAGGCAGACACTGAGACTCGCTTCGGATTCGAAGCTAGTTGCTCGGCAGCGGAGGAAGGCAATTGCGCCCAGACACGCAACATTTGAGTACGCCTACTGATTGCCGTTGCGGGTGAAAGAGGGCTCTTCACATTCTGGTTTATGGGTTTTTGAAGATTAGACCCCTTCTTCCTGCGTCGAATCGTCACAGCGAGAACAGCACTCATAGCCTCCCTCGCGGGGAGCCGCGACGGACTAGTGGGTTTAACTCGAAACGGCATCTGTTGAAGCTCTTAAGTTGACGGCTTTGATGACCAATGAGTAAGTTATTCGGTGCTTTGGTCTTCGGGTTGTTAATTACATTGTGGGTGACGTTTCTTGCGCCTCGCCAGTAAAGCGATTACAGCGCTCGCTGCAACGGCGGCTGCTCCAATGGCGCCCCATCCCCACATAGGGAATCCGTCATTGTCATTTTTCGAAGTCGCAGTATCCGATTCTTTGCTAGAAATGGCAGTAGACGCAGGGAAGGGCGAAGTGCTTCCCCTCTTCTCAGAAGTGATAGAAATGCCTGTAGAGAGATAGTCAAAGTCATTGATAATTACTTTATTGCCCTCAATTTTTCCTATGTTTGTTTTAGTTACCTTAGAAGGCATTTGAATAGTTAACTTTATGTTTAATCCTTCATATGTTTCTGTAGCTTCCATTGGCGATTTAGGTATGGTAAATCCATAAGAATCTCCGTTGTCAACTAGTCCATCGCCCTTGTTTAAAGGCTTGTCTGATGTGAGCTTACATGTAAGGGGGCCTCCGGGAGAGGTTATGTCCTCCATTTTAGTGCCCTCCCCGTGCGCAAAACTTCCGATTCTAGGGAGATAGTTTTTTAGATTCTCGCATGTCCTGCCAATTGAGGCCATTTGTCCGTTGTCGTCTTCGAAAATAAGGACTTCCTTGGTCTTGCCATCAGCATGTATCTCGATGGTCGCCTCCGTGCGGCATCCCGTGAGAATGAAAGCTGTTAGAGCCAAGAAAGCATAGAGAATGTTTGACTTTTTCTTTGAACGGGTGGTCATGTTGAGTCTCTCTGTGTCCTCGAGAAACGGCAATCGCCTAGAACGGCCGGACAAGATCAGGATAGCCTCTCAGGCCCCCACCCTGCTCGATCCGACCGCCAAGAGGTATCCACTTAACGGCTGCGGTTTCGAGCACGAAGAGCGGGCGCTTCTCGCTGTTTCCCAAGTGCGCCAACTGCATTGGTGCTGCCTGCTTTGTTCCGTCTTGCTTGTCGTGACCGCGAGGCGAGAGGAAAGCAGAAGCAAAATCGGAATGCGGCTGCAGCGCTGCTCAGAGCGTGCGGTGTGCCTGTTTCCACCGCGGCTTCTGTCGAAGCGCCTAGACCGCTTGATTTGAATGAGTCAACGAGACTCCGGTCCGCGCGTCAGTTAGGAAGCTGTTAGTGGCTCTAAAAGTGGCGTTTCTTCCGCCGTACCAGTAACGATAGCAACACCCATGGCAGCGCTGGCTGCGCCAATGACACCCTATCCCAACCTCCGGTATCCATCAATGTCGTTCTTGGAAGTTTCGGCCCTTGTTTTTCTTCCTGAAACACTGAAAGATGAAGAGCTTTGGAGTGGTTTTTCATCGATACGACGGAAACGCCGTCTCTCCAGTATTCAAAACCATTTTATTACCATCGATTTCCCTATTCGTCGTCTTCAAAGACGAATACTATTTTGACGCTGCCATCCGCGCGCAGATCGATGGTCCCGGCGATGCGGCATGCAGTAAGAATCATCGTAGCGCTGCAACGGTTCAAGGTGCGGAGGGCGATTGGCGCCTCCGTCTGACTGCTGCAGCAGTGACGCCAGCTATCGCGGCTAGTGAGCCAACTCCAATAAGCGCCCAAGCCCAAGGGGGAACTCCGCCGCTTTCCGCAGCTGACGCAGAGCTCGTTTCCTTTTCTGAAGAGGCAGCCTTTGCAGTGGGCGATAAGGTGCTGCCCGTAACGCCGCTCTTCTTTTCTGACGTAACGGAAAGACCTGTGCCAAGAAAGTCGAGCCCTTCAAGTACAACTTTATTGCCTTCTACCCTTCCCGCACTCGACTTTAAAATCTTTCCTGGCATTGAAATCACTGTTGTGGTTTCAAGTAGATCCGTCGGTTGTTTTCCAGCTTTCGAAGGCGACAGATTGAATATATAAACATCTTTCTTTTCTATAAATTCACTCTCTTTGTCCAAGCGAGCATACGAGGTTGATCGACATTTTAGATGACCTCCTGGTTGCGTAATGTCTTCTATCTTCGCATCCTTCACAAACTTTCCGCCCTTTGGGAGATAGTTCACAAGATTAGTGCAATCTCTATGAATTCGTCTCATCATGTCGTCACTGTCTTCGAAGACGATGACTACCTTCGTTTCACCTGTAGATCGTATTTCCGCAGTCGCTTCGATGTGACATGCAGCGAGGGCAAGCACGATTGTAGTTCTCACCAACGCAAGAATATGGGACTTTTTCCTTGGGGTGCTGGTCATGTTGAGTCTCCCTGCGCTCTCTCGCGAAACGGCAATCGCCTAAAACGGCCGGACAGGATCAGGATAGCCTCTCAGGCCCCCACTCTGCTCGATCCGACCGTCAACCGGAATTCATTTAGACAACTGCAGTTTTTCAGCAGGGTGCGTACAGTTTTTCAGCAGGGTGTGCGGGCGCGGCCGCGCGTCGACCGTGTTCACGCCGAGTCGCCTACGGGGTGTGAAACCCGTGACGTTCGGAACGGTTTACCGGCGGTCAGCCGCGGCTCGGGCGCTTAGCTGGGGAGAATTGCTCTCTTGTCCCTCCATTGCCGGGTGTTAAGGTTGTCCAACGTATTGCGGCGATTTCACCGGCGGAAAGGACAACGTGGATCTGTTTCACTCCATCGAGAGCTGGGTCTTGGATTTTGGGCCCTCGCTGTGGACCCTGTTCTTTCTGTTCGTCTTCTGCGTGATCGACGGCTTCCTCCCAATTCTCCCGTCGGAGACCCTGATCATCGCGCTGGGCGCCCTCATCGTTCAGGGGAACGGCCCCAACGTCTACCTGCTCATCCTCACCGGAGCGTTGGGAGCGATCCTCGGCGATCAACTCGCGTTCGGCATCGGGCACAGATACAACGTCGAGCGCATTCGCTTTCTGCGCGAAGGGAAGGGGCAGGTTGCCGTCCGCTTCGCCCGGAAGGGCCTTGCGAGGCGAGGCCCCCTCTACATCATCGCTGCCCGCTTCATCCCGATCGGCAGGGTCGCCGTCAATCTTATCGCCGGAGCGACTGGATATCCGCGCCATAAGTTCATCCCCCTGACGCTCATCTCCGGGCCGATCTGGTCAACATACTCTGCGCTCATCGGCATCGTCTCTGGGCACGTCTTCAACGGACACCCCATTCTGTCCATGCTCGTGGGCGTGAGCGGCGGAATCGCCTTGGGCGCCGTCATCAACATCATCATCGAGAGGACGACGTCGGGGCCTTCGACCCCCGAAGAGGTCTTCGGAGATGCGGCCCCGGCACCGGGCGGCACACAAGACGGTGCCCAGGATGACGAGTCGAAAAGCGGCGATGCGAAAGCCCGCGACGGCCAAGCCTCCGACGTTCGAGGTGGGGCGCGTGAGGCAAGAGAGGAAGTCCGCGACGGCCAAGCCGGAGCGTGCGACGCCAGAGATGAAAAGGGTGAAGCGGAAAACGCTGAGATGAAGTAGGTTGCGCCGGTCCGAGCTGACTGCGTCGGTTGAAGCAGGCTGATAACGGGCCTCGCAGACTGAAACAGGCCGCGCCGATCACAGTTTTCTGATGACGACGTTCTCAATCACGTGGTTCGCGCCCTTGCGCAAGACGATGTGGGCCCGCGAGCGGGTCGGCGCGATGTTCTCCAGGAGGTTCGGCAGGTTGATTGTGCGCCAGATGTATTCGCCGCGTTCGCGCAGCTCTTCCTCGCTCATCGTCGCGAACTGTTGAAAGTAAGACTCGGGCTGGTTGAAGGCCACCTCGCGGAGTTTGAAAAGCCTTTCGATGTACCACTGCTCGATGTGCGTGGCTTCGGCGTCGACGTAGATCGAGACGTCGAAGAAATCTGAAACGGCCTGCAGATCGCGCCCGCTTCCGTCGGTCTTGGCCGGTTGGAGCACGTTGAGGCCTTCGAGAATGAGAATGTCCGGCCGGTTGACCTCGATCGAGGCGCCGGGGACGATGTCGTAGATGATGTGGTCGTACACGGGGGCGCGCACGGCGCTCCGGCCCGCCTTCACGGCTTTGAGGAAATCGATGAGGGCTTGGCGGTTGTATGATTCGGGGAATCCCTTGCGCTCCATGAGGCCGCGTTCTTCCAACACCGCGTTGGGGTAGAGAAATCCGTCGGTCGTCACCAGTTCGACGCGCGGGGTTGCCGGCCAGCGCCGCAGCAGCTCGCGCAGCAGGCGCGCCGTCGTCGACTTCCCGACCGCCACCGATCCCGCGATTCCGATGACGAAAGGCGTGCGCTCCTCGCGCAGGCCGAGGAACTGCGACGTCTTTCCGTGGAGCGCGCCGACCTCGGCCGTGTACATCTGCAGCAGCGCCGACAGCGGGCGGTAGATGGCGTCGGCCTGCTCGAGGTCGATGGGATCGCCCAGGGCGGAAAGGCGGCGGATGTCCGACTGCGTCAGCGGAAGAGGAGTCGATTGCGCTAGCCTCGCCCACTCTTCGTAGGAGAAGTCGATCACGTGGGAGGCGGGCGGTGTGGCGCTCGGCCCGATGTGCGCGGGGGCGATCATGGGCTCAATTGTAACGGCGTTCCCGCTGCCGCCGCGCACACGTCGTACATTCCGAAGCGCGAAGCGAAATATACCGAATGGGAGCCTTGCGCGAGGGTGCTTGGTTGGGCTGAGCCGGTTTGACGGGGGCGAGCATCGCCTCCTTGACGGCGGGTAACGATTCGCCTTTGGGAAAACGTAGAGCACCAGGCTTAAAACCCGGGCCCGAGTGTGGTTAGATTACTGCCATGTGCGGAATCGTTGGATACGTCGGTCATGGTCCCGCGGGCTCCCGCCCGCTGGACGTCGTTCTCGAAGGCCTCGCCCGCTTGGAGTACCGGGGGTACGACAGCGCCGGCGTCGCCGTCGCCGGGCCCGAAGGGATGAGCGCGGTAAAAAGGGCCGGTCGGCTCGACAACCTCCGGGAGGCGCTTGCTCACAGTCCGCTGCCCGCAGGCACGGCCGCCATCGGCCACACCAGGTGGGCCACCCACGGCGGCCCCACGGATGAGAATGCGCATCCCCATGTCAGCTTCGACGGCGCCGTCGCCGTCGTCCACAACGGAATCATCGAAAACTACCCCGAACTGGCGCTCGAGCTCGACCGCCAGGGAATCTTTCGCCGGTCGGAGACCGACACGGAGATAGCCGCCCACCACCTCGCCCTCGAATACGCGAAGGACGGCGACCTTCTTGCGGCAATGTGCCGCTTGGCCTCGCGTCTGCAGGGTTCCTTCACCCTCGTGGGGATGGCCGGCGACTCCGAGGTCGTCGCAGCGCGCAGGAACTCGCCGCTCGTCGTCGGCCTGGGGGAGGGCGAGAACTTCCTGGGATCGGACGTGGCGGCGTTCGTCGGCTCGACGTCGGACGCGCTCGAACTCGGCCAGGACACGGCGGTCAGCATCACCGCCGACGAGGTCACGGTGGTCGACTTCGACGGCAAGCCCGCCGAAGGCAAGCGCTTCGAGGTCAATTGGGACCTCTCCGCCGCCGTGAAGGACGGATACGAGACGTTCATGGACAAGGAGATCCACGAGCAGCCCAAGGCGGTAGCCGAGACGCTGCGCGGGCGCACGAGCCTCGACGGGCGCCTCCACCTCGACGAGCTTCGCATCGACGAGTCGGTTCTGCGCTCGGTGGACAAGATCATCGTCGTCGCCTGCGGAACCGCCGCATACGCGGGGCACGTCGCAAAATACGCGATCGAGCACTGGTGCCGCGTGCCGGTCGAGGTCGAGCTGGCGCACGAATTCCGCTATCGGGACCCGGTCGTCAACGAAAAGACCCTCGTTGTGGCGATCTCGCAGTCGGGCGAGACGATGGACACCCTCATGGCCATTCGCCACGCCCGCGAGCAGGGCTCGAAGGTGCTCGCCATCGTCAATACCCACGGATCGACGATCGCGCGCGAATCCGACGCGGTTCTCTACACCCACGCGGGGCCCGAGGTGGCCGTCGCCTCGACGAAGGCGTTCATCGCCCAGATCACCGCCTGCTACCTTTTAGGCCTCTACCTGTCCGAACTCCGAGGGAACAAGTACGTCGACGAAGTCGCCACCTACCTGGACGAGCTGGGCAAAATGCCCGGCCGCATCGAGGAGGTGCTGGCCGAAGAGGAGCAGGTCCGCACGCTCGCCCGTTCGATGGCCGACGTCACCTCGGTTCTCTTCCTCGGCCGCCACGTGGGATTCCCCGTCGCCCTCGAGGGCGCGCTCAAACTGAAAGAGCTGGCCTACATCCACGCCGAGGGATTCGCGGCCGGCGAGCTCAAGCACGGCCCCATCGCCCTCATCGAAGAGGGTCTGCCGGTGTTCGTCATCGTGCCGACGCCGCGGCGGCCCCTCCTTCACTCCAAGGTCATCTCCAACCTTCAGGAGGTCAAGGCCCGCGGCGCCCGCGTCATCGTCATCGCGGAGGAAGGCGACGAGGAGGCCGCGAGCTACGCGACCCGCGTCTTCTGGGTGCCGCGGTCGACCCCCACGCTCATGATGCCTCTCGTGACGGTCGTGCCGCTGCAGATTTTCGCCTGTGAGCTGGCCTCGGTCAAGGGATACGACGTCGACAAGCCGCGCAACCTGGCGAAGTCCGTGACGGTCGAATGATCCGGGCATTCGGCGCCCGGAAAGTCCGCGAGGCCGAAGCGCCCCTCTTGGCCGCGGGCGTTCCCCTCATGGAGCGGGCTTCGGGCGCCCTCGCCCTGGCGATTCTGCGGCTCCTCGGCGGATCATACGGCAGGAGGGCGCTCGCCCTCGCCGGCCCCGGGAACAACGGGGGAGACGCCCTTTTCGCCGCTGCGTCCCTCGCCCGCCGGGGCATGGGCGTTGCGGCGGTCGTCGCCGAGGGCGCGCACGAGGCCGGCCTTGCCGCCGCCCGCGCCGCAGGCTGCGCGGTGCTCGATGTCGCCGACTTCGACGCCGTCGTCCGGGAAGCCGCCCGCGCGGACGTCTGGATCGACGGAATTCTGGGAATCGGCGCCCGCGGCGGGCTGCGCGGGCCTTTCGCGTCGCTCGTCGAACGGCTCGAGGGCTGGCGCGAAGGCGCGGCCTGGCTGCCGGAGGCGGATCGGCTGGCCGGGGCTTCTTCGGCGCCGCGGACAAACCGTTTGGCAAAAGGCGGGCGCGAGGCCGGGCCCCTCGTCGTCGCCGTCGACGTGCCTTCCGGGATCGGAACGGACGACGGCGCCGCGCCCGGCCCGATCCTGCGCGCCGACCTCACCGTGACGATGGGCGCGCCCAAGCCGGGCCTCTTCCTCGACCCCGCGCGCAGGCACGCGGGGCGCGTCGAAACAGCGGACATCGGACTCGGCCTTTCAGCCGCAGCCCTCGGACTCGGCGCTTCCGGCGCTTCCGGCGCCGCAGGCTGCGCGGCGCACGACGTCGCCGGCGTCGACTGCGGCCTTCCCAGCCCCGACCTCGTCTCGATCGAGCGCGCCGACCTCCCACTCCTGTGGCCCGTTCCCGGGCCCTCCTCGCACAAGTACACGAGGGGAGTGGTCGGCGTCATAGCCGGCTCGGCGAGCTACCCGGGGGCGGGGTTCCTGTGCGTTGACGCGGCCCTGGCTGCGGGGCCCGGCATGGTCCGATACGCGGGGACGCTCGGTTCGGCTGTCATCTCCTCGTGCCCCGAAGCCGTTTTGGGGGAGGGGCGCGTGGATGCCTGGGTCATAGGGCCCGGGCTCGACGGCGAAGCCCTCGCCCACGCTGAGCCTATCGTCGACAGGCTGCGAAGCGAGGGGTGGACGGCGCCCGTCGTGCTCGACGCGGGCGCCCTCGCCTGGGCCGAGCGGGGCATGACGCCCGCGTCGGTCCTCACCCCGCACGCCGGAGAGCTGGCGGCGCTTTTCTCCCGCCTGGGAATCGAGGGCTCTCGCGAGGGAATCGCCGCATGCCCGGCCGCGGCGGCCAAGCTGGCGAGCGAGGCCACGGGCGCCACCGTCGCGCTCAAGGGCCCCGTCGACGTCGTCGCGTCCCCGGGAAGCCCCGTGTACGCGCAGTCAGGCCCTGCCTGGCGGGCCGTCGCAGGTGCAGGCGACGTTTACGCGGGCCTGCTCGGCGCCCTCTTGGCCGCCGGCCTCGAGCCCGCGCAAGCAGCCGCCGCAGCCGCCTGCGTCCATGGGCTCGCCAGCGAAAACGGACCGATGCGGGCGAGCGACATCGTTCGAAACGTCCCGGCGGCCGTTCGGGCCGCCCTGGCCGGCGGCTCAGAAGAAGAATCCGGCTTCCGCACGCCGGGCGGCTCCGTCAGGGCTTTTGGCGCGTCGGACGCCTCCGCTTCGGCCTTCCGCGCGCGGAAGGCCCGCACGAGGGGGCGCAGGCGCCCCGTGCAGACAACCGAGGAATGCGCACACGCAGCGCGGGAGGAACTGTGATCTCTTATTATCCCGCCGAGGCCCGAATCGACCTTTCGGCCATCCGGTCAAATCTCTCTTCCGTCCGCGAGGCGGCGGGGGAGGCGGCCGTTCTCGCCGTCGTCAAGGCGGACGCCTACGGGCACGGGCGCGCCGAGGTCGCCCGCGCCCTCGCGCCCGGGGCGGACTATCTCGGGGCGGCCCAGCTCGGCGAAGCGCTCGCGCTCAGGGGAGAGGTCGGCCCCGGACCCCGCATACTCACGTGGATCTTCGCCCCCGGGGCGCCCCTCGCCCAGGCGCTGCGGGCAGACGTTGAACTTTCCGCCGGCGCCTTCTGGGCGATCGACGAGATTGCCCAGGCCGCGAGGGAAACGGGCACGACGGCCAAGGTCCACCTCAAAGTCGACACGGGCATGGCCCGCGGCGGTTTCAACGTCGCCGACGTCGCCGAAGCCTCCCGCAGGCTCAGGGCGCTTCAGGCCGACGGGCTGGCCGCCGTCGTCGGGCTGTGGAGCCATCTCGCCCGGGCCGACGAACCCGAATCCGGGGCCACCGAGAGGCAGATCGAACGTTTCGAGCAGGCCAGGGCCGCCGCGCGCTCAGAAGGAATCGAACCGGAAATCCTGCATCTCGCCGCATCCGGCGGCGCTTTGTGGCATCCGGCTGCGAGATACGACATGGTCAGGCCGGGCATCGTCCTGTACGGGCTTTCCCCCAATCCGGAGGTGGCGACGGCGCGCGACCTCGGCCTGACGCCCGCGATGGAGCTTTCCGCGAGCCTCATCCTCGAACGCGACGTCCCCGCGCGCACGCCGATCTCGTATGGGCACACCGAGAGAACAGAGGCGCCGACGCGCCTGGGCGTTGTGCCCCTGGGCTACGGCGACGGGATCCCGCGCGCCGCGTCCGGCGCCGCCCCCGTCAGCGTCGCCGGCGCCCGCACCCGCATACGCGGGCGAGTGTGCATGGACCAATTCGTCGTCGACGTTCCCGAAGCGGCCGTGGCGGGCGACACGGCCGTCCTGTTCGGGGCGGGAGACCTGCCGAGCGCGGACGAATGGGCGCAGGCCTGCGGAACGATCGGGTATGAAATTGTGACCCGCCTTGGGGCGAGGGTTCCGCGACGCTATCATGGGTGACGCTATGGAAGAACTGATTATCGACGACGCCGATGCCATGCACGCCTTCGGCGTTCGTCTCGGCTCGCTTCTGGCCGCGGGCGACCTCGTCATGCTCGACGGCCCGCTGGGCGCTGGCAAGACGACGATGACCCGGGGGATAGCCGAGGGCATGGGGGTGACAGGGCGAGTCGCGTCGCCGACCTTCGTCATCGCCAATGTCCACAGGTCGCTTGGCGACGGGCCTGACCTGGTTCACGTCGATGCGTACAGGCTCGAGTCGCTCGACGAAGTCGACGCCCTCGACCTGGACGCCTCCCTCGACGCGTCCGCGACCGTCGTCGAATGGGGCGAAGGGAAAGTCGAGGCGCTCACGCCGGACCGCCTGACGATCAAGGTCGCCCGGCCGACGGGCGGCGAGGAGATCGGAGCCGACTGCCCCCGAAAGCTGACTTTCGAAGCCACGGGCGAGCGATCCCGCGAAATTCTTCGAGGGCTCGAGGCCCGTCGGTGAAAAGGACTCTACAGGCGGCGATCGCCGCCGCGGCCATCGCCACGGCCCCCGCAACGGCCTTCGGCACTCCGGCCTTCGCGACGGACTCGGATTCTTCCACCGCGATGAGCTGGTTCAGCCGCTCCGCCGAAGACGCCGCCCGAAGCAAAGCCGGCGACACGTTCGGCTCACGGTACGACGTCAAGGTCGGCGCGCCGACGCACGCTTCTGTTTTTGCGGGTGACAAAGACGATCTGCGCGTGACCGACTCCGATTATTGGGCGGCGCCCGTCAGGTCGGGAGACAAAGTGCTCGGCACAATCGCCGTCAAGGTGACCGACGGCAAGGTCGGAGCCCCGATATTCACGGCCGAAGAGACCTTCGGAAAAGAGCTCGCCAACAGGACTCCCAACACGACCGTCGTCGTCGATCCGCTCACTCAGGGCTGGTTCCTTCTGACGCAGGACAGCCATGTGCGGCCGCTCGACCCGCGCGCTCGGAAGATGGTCGCCGGCCAGCTGACGCTCAGAGAATTCGCCTCGGTGCGCGAATCCCTTCGCGACGCGGCGTCCGGGCATTCGTCCAGCGCGGCGAAGAAATCCGCACGGCGCCAAGGGGATTCGACGGCGCTGAAGATCGTCGTCGCCGGTTTGATCTTGCTTTTCGGGGCCCTCGGGGCGGCGGTGTGGATCCGCCGCGCCGTCGTCAAGCGGCGGACGGGCGCCTCGGAGCCCGTCGGCCAAGGTCGCGGCGCCGAGGCGAGCCGAGGCGGGCGCTCCTCGCGAGAGGGCCCGCGCACCGCGACTTCCAGCCGTTCGGAGAAATCGAGCGACGGTTCGAGGACCATCCGGTTTGACACCGGCGAGATCGTGAGGGTCTATGAAATGCCGCCCAGACGGGGCGAAGGAAGGGACGGAGGAGAACGGTGAGAATACTGACCGTCGACACCTCGGGTCGGTCGATCGTCGGCGTGGTCGAGGCCGGGGCGACGCTTGCGGAGATTGCGTGCGAGCGCTCCGCGGACGCACGCCGCCACGCGGAGAGCCTCGCCCCTATGGTCGAGAGGGCGACCGGAGGGAACCGCCCGGACATGGTCGTCGCGGGGACCGGCCCGGCCGCCTTCACCGGGCTGCGCGCCGGGCTCGTGACCGCCCGCGCCCTCGCGCGCGCCTGGGACGTCCCGCTCTACGGAGTCTCCTCTCTGGAGGCGCTGGCGCTCGGCGGCGCGATGCGGGGACTGGACGACATTCTCGCCGTCATCGACGCGAGGAGGCGCGAGTTTTTCATCCTTCGGGCCCGCAGGCTCGGCACCGACGACGTCGCCGTCGTCTCAGGCCCCGAAATCGCAGCCCGCGCGGACCTGCCCGCCCGGCCCGAGACGGCGATCGTCACGCCCGATCCGAGCCTTTGCCCCGAGCTCGACGGCGCCCTGGCCGTGGAATGCCGCCCCGAGTACCTGGCCCGGCGCGCCCTCGCGCTCCTCGCGCGCAAGGAGGCCGGCGAGGACGTCCGCCTCGACACCGAGCCGCAGTACCTGCGCCGCCCCGACGTCCACGGCGCATGAGCCTGCCTCCCGGCCTCTCCTTCGCCTCGCCCGCGCCCGGCTGGGCGCGCGCTCTGGCGGATTTCGACGCGCGGGCCTTCGGACGCGACGCATGGCCCTTCGAGCAGTGGGTTCAGGAGCTCGCAAGCCGCCGCAGCGTCTACATCGCGATCGTCCACGAGGGCGGGATCGCGGCCGTTCCCGAGATCGTCGCGGCCGGAGGGGTCGGCCTCGGGCCCGAGGCCGAAGTGCTCACCGTCGCCGTCTCCCGGAAGGAACGCGGCCGCGGCCTCGGCGGCGCCCTCCTGGACGAGCTCCTTGCACGCGCGCGGGAAGAAGGGGCCGAGGACGTCTTCCTCGAGGTTCGCTCGCGCGACCCAATCGCCCAAAAGCTATACTCCGGCAGGGGATTCGCCGCCGTCGGCCTGCGCAAGGGGTACTACAGCGACGACGACGCCCTCGTCATGCGCCTGAGGACGGGCGAGGCAGCCTGAGAACGGGTGACGCTGCAAGGCCGGCGGGAGTCACAAGGCCCGTGGGCGCCGCAAGGGCGGCGGACCGCCTGAGGATGATCGAGACGCCTGCCTCGAATCCTGGGACGTAAGGCGCATATGCTTCGCGGCCTCGCCGAAAAGTCGCCGATTAATTACACAACAATGTGTTCCTTTATTTATTCCGACGTCGGGATTCTCGACCTGACTGGGTAAAGTCGAAGTGTGGATAACTCACTGAAACAGAAGCGCGGCATGATGACGTCCGTGGGGCTCAAGGTCGTCATGGCGTTCACCGGGCTGATTTTCGTCATCTTCGTCTTGTTCCACATGTATGGAAACCTCAAGATGTTCTTCGGGCCCGAGGCATACAACCACTACGCCGAGTGGCTCAAGCACGACATGCTCTACCCGATCCTCCCGCACGGCTGGTTCATCTGGATCTTCCGCATCTGCCTCATCCTCGTTCTGCTCGGCCACGTGGGCGCCGCCGCCCACCTCGTCGTTCGCAACTACAGAGCGCGCGGAACCCGGTACAAGGTGAAGTCGGGGAAGAAGAAAAAGGAATCGTGGCCGTCGAAGACGATGAAGGTCGGCGGAGTGACGATCCTTCTGTTCATCGTCTTCCACATCCTCCATTTCACGGCGCTCAAGATCCAGATCGGGGGAGACTACCATCAGCTCACGCCGTATGAGCGCATGGTCGCCTCCTTCAACTTGGACAGCTGGGCCTCCGTGTGCGCGCTCGCCGTCTACACAGTCGCGGTGACTTTTGTCAGCTTCCACGTGTGGCACGGCCTCTACTCGGCGCTGACCACCCTCGGCGCTGGGCGGCGCGGGGCCGAGGCGTTCCTCAAGGGGCTTTCCGCCCTGTGCGGCCTGGCTTTGTTCATCGGCTTCCTGGCCCCGCCGTACGCCATAGCCTTCGGATTCGTCGAGTGAGAGGCGAACATGGCTGAGACTCTTCACACGCAAGACCCGACGGGCACCGACCTGCGCCACCGTGCTCGCACTCATCCAGCAGGGACAGACATGACTCAGATTCTTTACACCGAAGGGTCGGCGATCGCCGACACCAAGGCGCCCGCCGGCCCGCTCGAGGGCAAGTGGGAGAAGCGCAAGTTCGACGCCAAGCTCGTCAACCCGGCCAACCGCCGCAAGCTTTCGATCATCGTGGTCGGAACCGGGCTCGCCGGAGGCGCCGCTGCGGCGTCGCTCGGCGAAATGGGCTACAACGTCAAGGCCTTCTTCTACCAGGATTCGGCTCGCCGAGCGCACTCGATCGCGGCTCAGGGCGGAATCAACGCGGCGAAGAACTACAAGAACGACAACGACTCGGTCTACCGCCTCTTCTACGACACGATCAAGGGCGGAGACTTCCGGGCGCGCGAGGCGAACGTCTACCGCCTGGCGGAGGTCGCCAACAACATCATCGACCAGTGCGTGGCCCAGGGAGTCCCCTTTGCCCGCGAATACGGCGGATACCTCGACAACCGCTCCTTCGGCGGCGTCCAGGTCTCGCGAACCTTCTACGCCCGAGGCCAGACGGGCCAGCAGCTCCTCATCGGCGCCTACCAGGCCCTCCAACGGCAGGTGGCCGCGGGAACGGTCGAGAGCTTCTCCCGCCACGAAATGATGGAGCTCATCGTCAAGGACGGGCGCGCGCGGGGCATCGTCGCCCGCGACATGGTCACCGGCGAGGTTGAGACGCACGTCGCCGACGCCGTCGTCCTCGCCACCGGCGGATACGGAAACGTCTTCTTCCTCTCCACGAACGCGATGGGGTGCAACGGGTCGGCGATCTGGCGCGCCTACCGCAAGGGCGCCTACTTCGCCAACCCGTGCTACACGCAGATCCATCCGACCTGCATTCCGCAGCACGGGGACTACCAGTCCAAGCTCACGCTCATGTCGGAGTCCCTGCGAAACGACGGGCGCATCTGGGTGCCCAAGCGGGCCGAGGACTGCGAAAAGGACCCTCGGCAGATCCCCGAAGAAGACCGAGACTACTACCTCGAACGCATTTACCCCGCCTTCGGCAACCTCGTTCCCCGCAACATCGCCTCCCGCCAGGCGAAGAACATGTGCGACGAGGGCCGCGGGGTGGGCCCGAAGATCGACGGCGTCGCCAGAGGCGTGTACCTCGACTTCTCCGACGCGATCAACCGCATGGGAAAGGCCGCGGTCTCCGCCAAGTACGGCAACCTTTTCGACATGTACAAGCAGATCACCGACGACGACCCGTACGAGGTGCCCATGCGCATCTACCCGGCCGTCCACTACACGATGGGCGGGCTGTGGGTCGACTACGATCTGGAGTCTTCGGTGCGCGGCCTGTACGTGGCCGGCGAAGCCAACTTCTCCGACCACGGCGCCAACCGCCTCGGCGCCTCGGCGCTCATGCAGGGATTGGCCGACGGCTACTTCGTTCTTCCCGACACGATGAACGACTACCTTGCCTCCGGCCCCTTTGAGCCGCTCGCTCCCGACGATCCCGCCGTGGTCGAGGCGCGCGAGTCGGTCAGGCTCCGCATCGCCGCATTCATGGGGCTCAACGGCAAGCATTCGGTCGATTACTACCACAAGAAGCTAGGATCGATCATGTGGGAGAGGTGCGGAATGGCTCGCGAAGCCGACGGACTGCGCCAGGCCATTCGCGAGATTCGCGACCTGCGCGAAGACTTCTGGAAGAACGTCAAGGTTCCCGGCAAGCCCGAGGAACTGAACGTCTCTCTCGAGAAGGCGGGACGAGTCGCCGATTTCCTCGAGCTCGGCGAGCTCATGTGCATCGACGCTCTCCACCGCGAGGAATCCTGCGGAGGCCACTTCCGGGTCGAATCGCAGACCCCGGAAGGGGAGGCCCTTCGCCACGACGACAAGTACGCCTACGTGGCGGCTTGGGAGTTCACCGGCGACGGCAACCCGCCGATCCTCCACAAGGAAGACCTCAACTACGAATTCGTCCACATGAAGCAGCGGAGTTACAAGTGAGAATCAACCTGGAGTACTGGCGTCAGAACAGCCCGACCGATTCGGGCCACTTCGAGACGCACACGCTTGACAACGTGGACGAGCACGCCTCGTTCCTCGAGATGCTCGACGTCCTCAACGAAGAGCTTTTCGACGAGGGCAAGGAGCCTCTCGCCTTCGATTCGGACTGCCGCGAGGGAATCTGCGGCCAGTGCGGCATCGTCATCAACGGCGACCCGCACGGGCCCAAGCGGACCACTACGTGCCAGCTGCACATGCGCACGTTTGAGGACGGCGACACGATCACCCTCGAGCCCTGGCGTTCGAAGGGCTTCCCGGTCATCAAGGACCTCGTCGTGGACCGCTCGGCCTTCGACCGCATCGTCCAGGCCGGAGGCTACATCTCGGTCAACACCGGGGCCGCCCCCGAGGCGCATTCGCAGCTCGTCCCGAAGGGCAACGCCGACCGCTCCTTCGAGGCCGCCGCCTGCATCGGCTGCGGCGCCTGCGTGGCGGCCTGCCCCAACGGCTCGGCCATGCTCTTCACCTCGGCTAAGGTCGTTCACTTGGGCCTCCTCCCGCAGGGGCAGCCCGAGCGCCGCGACAGGGTGGTCAACATGCTGGCCCAGCAGGACGACGAGGGATTCGGCGGCTGCACGAACGTCGGCGCATGCGCCAGCGTGTGCCCCAAGGAGATCCCCCTCGAGCTCATCTCCTTGCTCAACCGCGACCTCATCAAGTCCTACGGGCACAAGGCCCGCCAGAGGTAGAGAAGACGCACGCGGCCGGATCCCGGCCCACGTCCGGATCCCTTTCGGCGCGCAGCCGGATCCTTCCAGACGCAGTGAAAGGGCGGGGCCCTGAAAAAGCCCCGCCCTTTCGCTCTGCGGTCTTCACTCCGCGGCTTGCGCTGCGCCACCGCTGCGCGCTCTCGCCGCCGGCCTTCGCCCCTTTCGAGCAGAATGGCGTCCAAGCCCCCTGCTGTCCTCAGTCGGTCAGCGGCAGAAGCCCCCGTTCCGAAAAGACGCGTTTGGCCGTGAGCATCGCGTTCAGGGATCGGGGAAATCCGCAGTAGACGGATGCGTGGAGGATGGCTTCGACGATTTCCTTTGGCGAAAGGCCCACGTTGAGCGCGGCGCCGACGTGCACTTCAAGCTGCGGCTCGCAGCCCCCGAGGGCCGTGAGCATGCCGAGCGTGACGAGCTGCCGATCCCTCGGGCGAAGCTCCTCGCGCGAGTAGACGTCGCCGAATCCCCAGGCGACGATGTGGTATCCGAGTTCGGGGCAGACGTCGCGCAGTGAGTCGAGCACACGGGCGCCGGCCTCGCCGTCGACCCGGTTGAGCATTCTCATGCCTGCGGCGAAGCGCTCATCGCTTGAGGCCAGGCTCTTGTCAGTCTTCTTGTCCATCGTTTTCCTTTCCGTGGATGTGCGGGATGTGCGTCTGCCCGGAGCCTTCGGCGTCGTCGATCCATTGTCGATAAAGCGCAATCTTGGCGTCCAGGGCGTCCGCGTGCGTGGAAAGCTCGGCTATGCGGGAACGGACGTCGGCTTCGTAATCGCAAAGGAGCTTCAGACGTTCGCGGAGCGTCGAGGGCCCCGCTTTGCGCAGCTTCGCATACCGGCGCATGAGCTCTATCGGCATGTTCGCGGCGCGCAGACGCCGGAGGAACCGTATCCAAGAGACGTCCTGGGCGTCGTAAAGCCGCCTTCCGGCCCCGTCCCGCGCAACCGCGACGAGGCCCTCGCGTTCGTAGTACCTGAGGGTCGACGCCGAAAGGCCCGTTTCTCGAGCGACTTGGCCTATGCGCATCCTTTCCATGGAAGGGAGCTTACGAGTTGAAGCGCGCTTGAAGTCAAGAAGCGCCCGGTCAGCCCTCGCAGCACTGGTGCGAATCCGTGTCTGAGACGAGCTCGCGGTAGGCGGTTTCGACGCTCATGATGGACGGGGCGAATCCAATGCCCTTCTCGCCCTTGATGAGGTGAAGCCGGTTCGATCTGCGGCGCCCGCTCGGGGAGATGACGAATGCGTCTTCGTAAGGGTTGATGTTCCAGTCGTCCACTGTGCCCACCCACGCGTCCGGGTTTTCGCGCAGCTTCCAGCTCGCGAAGGCTTCGAAGACTTCCGCCTCGGAGGGGGCGGGGTCTCCCGCAGGGGACGAGACGCGGACTTCCGGTTTGGAGACGCGGTCTTCCGTTTTGGGGACGCAGTCTCGGGGGCTTGGGACGCGGTCTCCGGCCTTCGAAGCGCCGCGGTTATCCCTGTTTGAAGGGAAGCGAGGCTGCATGGAGGAGGTCGTCTGCCCTCTTCTGCGGCGTCGGGCTGGCGAGTTGTCATCGCTGGTCATGATGGGTTCCTTTCAGTGGTGCGAATTGTGGGGATGCGTAAACGTGATCGCGGCGGGGCGCCGGGGCCGCGTCGGCCTCGCGGGGCGACCGGGGGCGGGATCGCGTCGGCCTGACCTCAGCTCGGTCAGCGGATGCGATCCTTGGGAGTCGCGCAGGATGAAGATGTGAAGGAAAGGCACGTTCACAGTCGTTTCCTTTGTCGCCGGTTCTTCGTTTCAATTTGCTGTGACGCCGATGCGATGCGGGACGCGTGGAGGGATGGTGACCCGGGTTTCATAAACGGCGTGGGTTCGTCGGTAGGAACTTGTTTACACAGTACCCAATCTGACGGGCAAATGAGAGCCAAAATCCGGGGGAGGGGACTCCAGCGTAGCCATTTTTCCGAGATAAGCCCGTCATTCCGCGGAAAAATACTGCTGGGCCGATGTCTCCGATTTGCCCGCCAAGACGGCGTCGGGAGGGGCTGAACGTTCAAGCGGGAGGAGTTGCGCACTCCGGCGGGAGGGATTGAACGTTCAAGCGGGAGAGGTTGAACACTTCGGCGGGAGGGATTGAACGTTCAAGCGGGAGGGGCTGAACGCTCCGGCGGGCGTTGAGGAAGGGGGTGAGGTCGCCGGGGCTGTCTGACGTTCGACGTCGTCGCGACGGGCGGAGCAGAAGGCGGAGCCCAAAGACGCGGCGGCGCACACGGGCTCGTCAAGCCGGAACGGGGCCTCGGGGTCCGCGGGCGCAGCTGCGGGGAGGACCGCCGGGCTTTCAGGCACTAGGATGCTGTATGAGGGCGTTGCTTCCCGCTTCGCTTCAAGCCTTGGACGATTCGCTCGCCCGGCCGCATGCGATTGACGGTGCGGAAACGGCGCTGCGGCGGCGTCCCCTTCACGTGAGCGGCCGTCGGCCGCGCTTTCCGTCAGAAAGGAATGTGTTATGGAACTTCCCGAGTTTTCCAGCGGCTTAGAAGGCATTCAAGCTCGGTTGGACGAGCAGCTCGCCGAGGCGCAGAGAAGCATGCGGCGAGCGGAGGCGTTCGCGGCGCAGGCGCAGGATTTGAAGGCTTTTGCGCGCAGCGAGGGCGGCGAAGTGAGCGTCGAAGTCGACGGGGGAGGCGTGCCGCTCGCCGTGAACGTGACGGCGAAAGCCTTCTCCCTGACGCCGGAGGCGCTTTCGCAGCTCATCCTCGACGTCGTTCGCCAGGCGCATCGCGAAGCCGTCCAAAAGTACGAAGACCTGGCGCGTTCGATCTTCGGAGACTCGGCGACGGCGGAGCAGCTCGTCGACCAGGCCCGTCAGCGTCTCAAGGTCAACGGAAGCGACGCGGGGGAAAACAGATTCGGCAATCGTGAGGCCGGGCGCCCTGAAGCCTGCGGCCCTCAAGCCGGCGGCGTCGAAGCAGGGACCCGCGAAGCCGGCGCCTCGGACGGCCAGGCCGAATCTCCCACAAGCTGAACGGGGCGCACCGTGCCCTCCGCGGGGAGCTCCGTGCCGTCCGGCGCGAGCGCGAAGCCGAGAAGAATTAACCCGCGCCCGTGAGTCGGCTAGACTGGTGGGACGTGAGCATTACGGTTCTGGGCATCGAGACTTCTTGCGACGAGACGGGGGTCGCCGTCGTCCGCGACGGGGAGCTCCTCGCCGACGTCACCGCGACGTCGATGGACGAATACGCGCGTTACGGCGGCATCATTCCCGAGATCGCCTCGCGCGCGCACCTTCAGACTTTCGTTCCCACCCTGGACGAGGCGCTCGACCGCGCGGGAGTCGCGCTGGGCGACGTCGACGCGGTCGCCGTCACCGCGGGCCCGGGCCTGATCGGATCGCTGACGGTCGGAGTTTCAGCCGCCAAGGCCCTGGCGCTCGCGGCGGGCAAGCCCCTCTACGGCGTCAACCACATCATCGGCCATCTGTGCGTCGACGAGCTCGTCGACGGCCCGTTCCCCGAGCGTTTCATCGGCCTCGTGGTCTCCGGCGGGCACTCGTCGATCCTTCGCGTGGGCAACATAGCGACCGACGTCGAAGAGCTCGGCGGGACGCTCGACGACGCCGCGGGCGAGGCCTTCGACAAGGTCGGGCGCCTGCTCGGCCTGCCGTACCCCGGCGGCCCGCACATCGACCGGCTGGCGCGACTGGGAGACCGCTGCGCCATCCGCTTCCCGCGCGGGCTCTCGCAGGGCAAGGACAAGGCCCGCCACCCCTACGACTTCTCCTTCTCGGGCCTGAAGACCGCAGTCGCCCGCTACGTCGAAGGCCTGGCCGAACGAGGCGGGGAGTTGAACAGGGAAGACGTCGCCGCGAGCTTCTCCGAGGCGGTCTGCGACGTCCTGACGGCCAAGGCCCTCACGGCCTGCGAGGCCTTCGACTGCGACACCCTCGTGGTCGGCGGCGGCTTTTCCGCAAATTCGAGGCTGCGCGAACTCGCGGCCGAGCGCGCCGCCAAGGCCGGCGTGACCGTCAGGATCCCTCCCATCCGACACTGCACCGACAACGGGGCGATGATCGCCTCGCTCGGGTGGGAGCTCGTCAGAAACGGCGTCGAGCCTTCCTCCCTGGGCATTGGCGTCGACACGGGAATGGACCTGAGCCGCGTCAAAATGTGACAGCCGTCCGCCCCGACCCGAGGCCTTTCCGCAGTCGGCCTGCGCCTTCTCGGCGCGGCCCGCGCTTCAATTCGCGGTCAGCGCCTCCGCCGCGCGACGATCGCCCGATGGCGGCCGAGGACGGGGGAGAAGAGGACTACGCCGGCGTCGCCGCCGCGGCCCGAGAGCCTCTTCGCCATCGCCGCGACGTCGACCTCCGTTCCGCGTTTCTTGACCTCCGCCCGTCCGATCCCGTGCGCGGCCAAGGACCGCTTGATCCGCTTGGCCTCCGGGGCGACGACGTCCAGGACCTCGAAGGCCGCGCAATGCGGCGGGGCGGCCTCGCCCGTGAGATAGGCGATGCCCTCCGAGACGGGGGCGAGGCCGTGCTTCTCGCACAGGCGCGCGATGCCGCCCGATCGGACAATGGCCGGATCGGGTTCGAGCAGCAGGGGGCCGAGGGCGCGCGGGGCGACGAAGACCGCCGGCTCGTCGGCTGCCTTCGCGCCGGAGTCGAGCCGTTCGCCGTCGACCGTCGCCGCACGCCCCGCTCCCATTCCGAGCCAGACGACGGCTTCGAGCAACTGGCCGCGCTCGCTGATCCACTCGACGAACGCCCTCGGCGGCAAGGCGTGGTAGGCGATCCCGGGCGCAACTTTGATCCCCGCCAGCGGGAAGTCCCTCGCAAGGCTCAGAGCGCGCGAGAACGGCGGATTCCAGCGTTCGGGAGAGGAGATCCTGCGGCCGTCCTCGGCCCGCCTGGCGGGGTCGAGCCATATCGCGTCGGCGTCGGGAAGCTTCGTCACGAGGCCGTCCGCGCATGTCACTTTCGCCCCCGGCGCATTCGCGGCCGCGTACAGGGCCGCCACGGGGTCCGATTCGATCGCCGCGACGTCGAGTCCCGCGAGGGTGAACGCGAGCGAGTCGGCGCCGATGCCGCAGCCGAAGTCGACGACCCGTCTCGCTCCCGCCTCGACGAGGCGCGCCGCGTGCAGCGCGCCGACGCTCAGCCTGGTCGCCTGCTCGTACCCGTCTGCGGTGAAAAACATCGAGCCCGCGCGCTCGCCGAACTTGGCCGCGGCTCGCGTTCGCAGGCGAGACAGCGTGAGCGCGGCCGCCGCTTGGTCGGCGTCCAGCCCCTCGCGCCTCAGCCGCGCAGTGAGGGCGAAGACGTCGTCGAAACGGTACGGGGGAAGCGCGGCGAGGACGACCCGTCCGGCGTCGCCGAGGAGCCAGCGGGCGACGGCGAGATCGCGGGATGCGCTCGCGTTTCGGGGAGAATCGGCGTTAGAGGAGGCGGAATCGGCGTCGGGAAGGGGGGAATCGGCGTCTCGAGGCGGGGAGGGAAAAGCGTCCACGAATCAAGTCTCGCACGCGGCGCTGCGCCTACGGCGAAAAGCTGGCACTCATCGCATGCGAGTGCTAATCTTTCATCAGGCGCAGCGAAAGCTGCGCGTGCCCGGTTCGGGCCCGGCCCCCGCGACGGCGGGTCCCGCGTCCAGGCTTTCTCAACCAAAGCACGAGTATATAGAAGGGGGATCCGCAGTGTCGGTCTCCATCAAGCCGCTTGAGGATCGCATCGTGATCCAGCAGCTCGAAGCAGAAACCACGACGGCTTCCGGCCTCGTCCTTCCGGACACGGCAAAGGAAAAGCCGCAAGAGGGCAAGGTCTTGGCCGTCGGGCCGGGCCGCGTCGACGATCAGGGCAATCGCGTGCCCGTCGACGTCAAGGTCGGCGACGTCGTCATTTACTCCAAGTACGGCGGGACCGAGATCAAGTACGGAGCGGACGAGTACATCATCCTGTCCTCGCGCGACGTGCTCGCGGTCGTCGAGAAGTAATCGAGAGGCGGTCGGCCCAAGGCCGACGCGCAATCGAATCGAAGGGGCGGCGCTTCTGTCTGAGGCGCCGCCCCTTCGTCGCGCCTAAAGATGCTTTGCCCGGTCGCAAGAAGGCTTGTCGCGTTTGCGAGCGTGTTCGGTCGCCGGAGGCCGCCCGCAGACTCGGCTTCCCCGGCCTCAGACCCCGGCGGCCTTGTTTCCTCAGCCTCAGACTCCCGCGGGTTTGGCTTTCCGGGAGGGCTCAGCCTTCCGGCCGGACCCAGCTTCCCGACCGCCCGCCGGATTTGGCGACGATCTTCGCTTCGGCCACCACGGCCGAGCGGTCGATTCCTTTGACCATGTCGACGACGGCGAGCGCCGCGACCGTCACGGCGGTCAGCGCCTCCATCTCGACGCCCGTCCTGTCCGCCGTTCGCGCCGTCGCGCGAATCGCCACGCCGCCGTCGACCAGTTCCACGTCCACTTCGCACCCGTGGAGGCCCACGACGTGGGCGAGGGGAAGCAGCGTGGGCGTTTTCTTGGCGGCTTGGATCCCGGCGACTCTCGCCACCGCGAACACGTCTCCCTTCGGCACAGAGCCCTCTCTCAGCCGCGCCATGACGGCGTCGGAGCACTCGACGCGGGCCACGGCCGTCGCCTCGCGAACCGTCGGCTCTTTCGCCGTCACGTCCACCATGCGCGCCGTGCCGTCTGAGCGCAGATGGGCAAGCCCGCCGGGAGAGGCTTCTTCGCGGTCAGCCATCGGCGCCTCCTTCGGTCGGAATGAATCCCAGCGCGTCGCCGGGCCTCACGCGTTCGACGTCGGCCGGCACGACGCCGAGCCCGTCCGCCGAGGGAAGCGAGGCGACAAGGTGCGAGCGCGAGCCGAGTTCGTGAATGGGGAACGCGCGCCCGCCGTCCAAACGCAGGGGGATGAACTGGACTTTTCCGCGAGGCGAGGCCCATTCGGCACCTGCAACCGCCTGCCCGACCATCGGCTCGACGGTGCTGGAGCGCCCCGCAAGCACCCGGATCATGCCGGCGACGTACACGTGGAAGCTGACGTAGACCGACACCGGGTTGCCGGGCAGGCACGCCGCGGGCACAGACCGTCCGCCGACGCGGGCGGTCCCAGCGCCCTGAGGCCCCCCGGGCTGCTGGGCGACGTGGTGGAAGCGCATCGTGGGGCCGGAAAGGGCCTGCCGCACCGTCTCGTACGCCCCCGCGGATATGCCCCCCGCGGTGACGAGCAGATCGATTTCCGGCGCGGACGCCAGAATCGCGAGCAGGGCCTCGGGGTCGTCCGCGCTGCGCCATCTGGCGACGACGTCGCCCCCCGCCTGCGCCGCGAGCCCGGCCAGAAGGACCCCGTTCGAGTCGGGGATGCGGCCATCGGCCAGTTCCCCGCCCGGGGCGACGAGTTCGCTTCCCGTGGTGAGAATTCCGATGCGCGGACGGGGCCGGACGAAGAGCGTCCCGCAGCCCGCCGACGCCGCCGCCGAGACCGCGGCGGGGGAGAGGACGACGCCCGCGGGAAGGACGGGCGCGCCCGCATCGAGGTCTTCGCCCTTGAAGCGCACATTGGCGCCCGGGGTCTGGGGCGCCCGGACCGTCACCGTCGGAGGCGCCTCGCTCACGCCGGGCGCATGATCCGTGTCTTCCACCCTGACGACGGTGTCCGCGCCGTCCGGCATCGCCGCCCCCGTCATGATCCGAATCGCCGTCCCCGGCGTGAGCGTGTATTTGCCCGTGTCCCCGGCCGCCACGTCGCCGCAGACCGGCAACGTGGCCGGAATGCGGGCGACGTCGGCGTGGCGAACGGCGAAGCCGTCCATCGCGGAGTTTGTGAACGGGGGAACGCTCAGGCGGGCGAACACGTCCCGCGCCAGCACGAGCCCCGCCGAGCTTGCCGCGACGGGCGGAGCGGAACGGCCCGGCCAGACGGCGCCGGCCGGGCCGTCGATGGCGCATTCGAGCGGCGGCGCGCCCTCACGGCCGGTCCCGTAGGGCAGGGCGTCGATGGCGCATTCGAGCGGCTCCAACGGTTCGACGAGCCCGTCGAGGAATGCCCGATGCTCTGAAACGCTGAATCTCACGCGGACTCCAATCCCGACCAGCTGTGGCTGCCGTCGGCCATGATCTGCTTTTTCCACACAGGCAGGCGAGCCTTGACTTCGTCCACCATGGCCTCGGCCGCGGCAAAGGCCTGGGACCGGTGCTCGGCGGCCACCGCGACCACCATGAGGACGTCGCCGACGTCCAGCAGCCCCGTTCGATGCCAGGCCTCGACGCGGTGAACGCCCTGGCGCAGTGTCAGGCCTTCAGCGATCGACCGCAGGATGCGCGCGGCCGAGGGGTGCGCCGTGTACTCGAGCGCGGCCACGCTCGCGCCGCCCGAATGGCCGCGGACGGTTCCCTGGAACATCGCGACGGCGCCGCAGCGCGGATCGTGCGCGTCCTTGCAGATTGCGGCGGCGTCCAGCCGCTGGGCCGTGAGCCCGGTGTGAACGACGTCGAGCATCTCACCCTCCAGCGAAAGGCGGCAGCACCTCGACGACGGCGCCGTCGCGAAGAGGCGTGTCGGCTCCCGACTCGCGTTCGTCGACGAGGAATGAGGAAATGTCGGCCACCCGCGCGAAATCGGGGAACTCGGCGGCAAGCCCGTCTATGAGCGCGCGGAGGGTCGCTGGCGCCGAGGAGCGCGGGAACGTCATGCTGTCGGTCTGGACCGCTTCCGCGGCGCCTCCGTAAAAGCGAACGGTCAGCCGCCTGCTGCCCGCCGTCTGCGGGCCGTCCCGTTCGCACAGCTTCAGCTTCGCGACCACCGGGTTGTCCGGGTCGGCGGCGAATTCGACGTCGACGTCCGCGCCGCAGGCGGCCTGAACGATCCGCTCGACGGCGCCGCGGCGCAGTTCGAGGGCGAGGGGGTCCGGAAAGGCGGGGTCGGTGTACGGGCACGCGTTGAGGATGAGGCACGACGGCGAGGTCGGATGCGAGGCCGCCGCAAAGCCCATATTTGTGAGAAAGCGGCGAATGCAGTCGGCGTGGCGCGTGAGGGCGGAGCCTGGGCGCCCCGAGGCTTTCGGGCCGCCGGCCGGGCCGTCCAGAAGCTCGGCCGACTCGCCGGCGGACACGGCCTGCTCTCCCCACCTTGCGCCGATGTCGTAGGCCGCCTCGGCCGGATCGGGGGCGTTGTCGCGGAGCCAGGCGAGCGTGGCCGAAACGCTCTGTTCGAGGAGCTGGCCGGCGAAGGCGGCGTTGGCGGGGGCGAGCGTGAGGTATCCGAGAGCGGGCCTGCCCCGCCCGGAAATCGGGAGCTGCTCGCGGGTGACCAGCCCCGAATTGTAGAGGGCTTCAAGGGTTTCGCGGACGGACGAGGCGTGCAGGCCGCTTTCCTTGGCCAGCTGGGTGACGGTCACCGGGACGTTGTGGCGTGAGACGGCGGTCAGAAGCGAGTGCTGCGCAGGGGTCAACCGGGCGATCGCAGACAGCAGATCGCCGAATCGATGGCGCTCGGCGCTCACGAACCCTCCTTTGCAGATTGCGTTTCGCCCTTTGACCGGCATTTTACGCGCGTCGTCGCCGGCCGATTGCGTGCACGCGGCCCCGACCGGCCGCGACTCGGGCTTCGCCGGCCCGGGGCTGTTTGCGAATTCACCAACCGCGCGGCTTGGAGACGGGCTTGGCGCGGTCGCGCGAACGATAGACCACCTGGGGCCGGGTCAGATATCCGACGGGGGCGGACACCACGTGGACCAGCCGCGTGAAAGGCCAGATGCAAAAGAGCAGAAGGCCCGCCACGATGTGGAGTTTGAAGGCCACGGGGACGTCGAGCATGAGCTCGGGCTTCGGGCTGAACGCGAAGATCGAACGGAACCACGGGCTGATCGTCTCGCGGTAGTTGTACCCCTCGTGCCCGCCGAAGATCTGCGAGCTGACCGTGGCGACCGTCCCCAGGGCGATGGGGATCGTCAGAAGGACGTAGGTGACGATGTCGTTGCGGGTCGTGGCCAGCCGAACCGATTTGACGACGAAGCGCCGGTAGACCAGGCCCGCCAGCCCCACGATCGTCATGAGGGCGGCGATGGAACCGAGTACGGTGGCGCCGAGGTGGTACATGTGCTGAGAGACGCCGAAAGCCTCGGTCCACGAGGCCGGCACGGCAAGGCCGACGACGTGCCCTCCGGCAACGCACAGGACGCCGATGTGAAAGAGAGGGGAGGACCACCGCAAGATGGCCTTCTCGTTCCACTGCGAGGAACGGCTCGTCCATCCATATTGGTCGCTGCGGTAGCGCCAGAGAAGGCCCGCCACGAGGACGACGAACGACACGTATGGAAGTGCGACCCATAGGAGGGTGTCGAGAACGGTCATGGTTGCAGCCTTTCCTGCGACGTCGGGAAAGGGGCGGCGGTCAGATCGCCTATGCCCACGAGTTCGGTGGGCGGCCCCTGGCTGATGAGCTTTCGATAGCCTTCGATCGTTTCCGGGCTGGGTTCCGGAAGCGTCAGGACGAGTGCGTTGAGAAGATGGGCGTAAGGCGAATCGGCACTGCGCAGAGCCGTGCGTAGCACCTCGATTCCCTCCCGGTTCGCCCCCAGCAGGTCCTCGCCGACGCCGGATTCGTCGAGGGCGCAGAACTCCAAAACCACGGGCAGGTGGTCGGGAAGCTCTTCGCGAGCCGGCTCGAAGCCTGCGCGGGCCATAACCTCCTTGAAAGCGAGGATCGCTTGGCCGCGCCCTCGTGTGTCGCCCTGCGAATAGTAGGTCAACGACAAAGCGCAGCGCCTGCGCTGGTCGAAGGTCTCGACGTAGAGAACCTGAAGCGCGCGCAGCCCCGTCTGTTCTGCCTGCGTGCAGAAGGCCTCCAGCTCTTCGGCCACCTCGTCCGGCAGAGCGTGCAGCTCCGCCCTGACCGCGGCGATCTCGCTTTCGAGGGCATCGTCGGGGTAGTCGAGCAGCAGCGAGCACGCCATGCGTATGATCCGGGCTTGGCCGGCGTCGACCCGTATGCGGCGTTTGCTCGGAATCCTGGGGATTCCCACAAATGTGCTCATCGGAGAACCTCGAGGGGGAGCATGCGGCGCCCGTCCGAACGGGTGGGGTTCACACCCGGGCCGACCCCGTGGAACGCTTCGACGTCGTAGGAGACCGGGCAGCCTTCGAGCTCCGAGATCCCGCGGGGAAGCTCCGGACTGGCCGTGGGTATGACGTACCTTTCGTCGTACTTGGCGATGGCCAGAAGCCTGTACATCTTTTGGACGGTCGCCCCGTCCATGCCCACCGAGGCGGCGATGCTCTCGTTGCCTTCGCGGCCCATGAACACGTCGCGCATGTAGGAGCGCATGGCCGCCAGACGCCTGAGCGAGAGCTCGACGGGGGCGGTGTCGCCCGCGGTGAAGAGCCCGGCCAGATACTCCATGGGAATGCGCATTTGCGAGATCGCCGACAGCAGCACCCTGTGGTCTTCGCCGTCGTTGCCCGAGGCGGTGACGGCGTCGACGACGGGGCTCAGCGGCGGAACATACCAGACCATGGGAAGCGTGCGGAATTCGGGATGGAGGGGAAGCGCCACGCCGTAGGCGGAGATGAGGTCCCAGACGGGCGATTCCTGGGCGGCGACGATCCACGAATGCGGCACGCCGTTCATGTGCGCCTGGGCGACCACCTCGGGGTCGCGGGGGTCGAGCAGAATCTCCTTCTGCGCCGGAAAAAGGTCGCGCTCGTCTTTCTGCGCGGCGGCCCATGTCACGCGGTCGGCGTCGTAGAGGAGGACGCCGAGGTAGCGCAGGCGGCCCACGCAGGTCTCCGAGCACACCGTCGGCTGGCCCGCCTCCAGGCGCGGATAGCACAGCGTGCACTTTTCGGCTTTGCCGGAGTTGTGATTGAAGTAGACCTTCTTGTAGGGGCAGGCCGAGACGCACATGCGCCACCCGCGGCAGGCGTCTTGGTCGACCAGGACGATGCCGTCCTCCGTCCTCTTGTACATCGCGCCCGAGGGGCAGGCCGAGACGCATGCCGGGTTGAGGCAGTGTTCGCAGATGCGCGGCAGGTAGAACATGAAGGAGTCTTCGATGTTCTTGGCCACCGAGAGGTTCATCTGCTTGAGGGTCGGATCCGAGTCCAGCGTTTCCATGGAGCCGCCCAGATCGTCGTCCCAGTTCGGGCCCCACTCGATGGTGTCGATATTCTCGCCCGTGATGCGCGATTTGGCGCGGGCCACGGGGATGTTCGCCGAGCCGGCGGGGGCGGAGAGCAGCTTGTCGTACTCGTACGTCCACGGCTCGTAGTAGTCGTCCATGCCGGGCAGCGTCGGATTGGAGAAGATCTTCGCAAGGCTGGCCAGACGCCCGCCTTGGCGCAGCTGGAGCCTGCCCGACTTCGCCCTGCGCCAGCCGCCCTTCCACGTCTCCTGGTCCTGCCAGGTGCGCGGATAGCCGACGCCGGGCCGCGTCTCGACGTTGTTGAACCACATGTACTCCGTGCCCTCGCGGTTCGTCCACGCCTGCTTGCAGGTCACCGAGCACGTGTGGCACCCGATGCACTTGTCGAGGTTCATGACCATTGCGATCTGCGCCATGACCTTCATCAGAACTGCACCTCCTGGCTGCGGCGGCGGATCATCGTGACCTCGTCGCGCTGGTTGCCCGTGGGCCCGTAGTAGTTGAATGCGAAGGAGAGCTGGGCGTACCCGCCGATGAGATGGGTCGGCTTGAGAAGGATGCGCGTCAGCGAATTGTGGGTTCCGCCTCGCCTGCCCGAGCGTTCGTTGAGCGGAGTGTTCATCGTCCGCTCCTGGGCGTGGTGCATGAACACGGTGCCCTCGGGCATGCGGTGGGAGACGACCGCCCTGGCCGAAACGATGCCGTTTCGGTTGTAGGCCTCGACCCATTCGTTGTCCTTGACGCCGATCTTCTCCGCGTCCTGGGGGCTCATCCAGATGGCCTGGCCTCCGCGCCCCAACGTCAACATGTGCGGATTGTCGAAGTACTGGGAGTGGATCGCCCATTTGTTGTGAGGGGTGAGGTAGCGCACCGCGACTTCGGCCGTTCCCTCCGGCGAGACCCCCGTGGCGCCGAGTTTGACGTCTCCGTACAAATGGTGGAGGTCCAAAGGAGGGCGGAAGATCGGCAGCGTCTCGCCGAGCTCTTGCATCCAATCGTGGTCGATGTAGAACTGCGGACGCCCGGTCAGCGTGTGCCAGGGCTTGTTCCGCTCGACGTTCTGGACGAAGGCGCTGTACCGGCGCCCGCCGTGCTCGGAGCCCGACCACTCGGGCGAGGTGATGACGCTCCGCGGCTGGATCCGGGTGTCGTCGAAGCTGATTCTGCGCTCCTCGTCGCCGAGAGCCAAGTCCGCCATCTCGGTTCCCGTTCGGGCCTCCAGGCGCTTGAACCCCTGGTAGGCCAGCCGCCCGTTGGTCGTGCCGGACAGGCGCAGAACCGCGTCGGCGGCCTTGACGTCGGCGTCGACGAGTGGGCGCCCCGCTCCGGGCCCGTAGTCTTGCGGAGCCGTTCCGTTGAGTCTGCCGAGGTAGTCGACCTCTTCGTCGGGAGTGAGCAGGAGCCCTTTGATCGGCATGCCCGCCTTCTCGACGAGCGGGCCGAGGGTGTCGAACTTGTGCCCAATCTGCGTGTAATCGCGTTCTATGCCGACGATCTTCGGCATTGTCACGCCGGGGACCCACGGGTTGTCGGGCGGGACCGCCCCGGCGGGGTTGGCGAATTCGTCGGGGGTGTCGTGGCTGAGCGGAGCCGCCAGCGCGTCGATCTGCGTTCCCAGATGCCTGGAGGCCATCTCGGAGACGAGGTAGGCGAGGGTCTGGAACGTCTCGAAATCGGTGCGGGCCTCCCACGGCGGGTCGACCGCCGCGTTGAACGAGTGCATGAACGGGTGCATGTCCGTCGACGACAGGTCGTGCTTTTCGTACCAGGTCGCGGCCGGAAGGACGACGTCGGAGTGCAGCGTGGTCGACGTGTTGCGGAAGTCGGCCGTCCACATGAGGTCGAGCTTGCCGTTGACGGGCTCCCTCCACGTCATCGAGGCCGGGCGCCGATCTCCTTCGAGCTCCACGGCATTGACGTCGTTGTCGGCGCCGATGAGGTGGCGAAGGAAGAACTCGGTTCCCTTGGCGGACGAGCCCAGCAGGTTGGTGCGCCAATTGGCGAGGATGCGCGGCACGTTCTCGGCGGCGTCGGGGTCCTCCACGGCGAAGCGGAGCCTGCCTTCGCGCAGCTCGCGCGAAACGTACTCTCCGGGGGCCAGCCCGGCCTCTTTCGCCTCCCGGCCCAAAGCGAGCGGGGACTTGTTGAACGTCGGATAGCTCGGCATCCAGCCGCGCTGGGCGGACTCGACCAGGCAGTCGGCCGTGGTTTTGCCGTTGAGCGCGCCGGCGGCGGTCGGGCTCGCCATGAGCTTGACCTGCGCGCCGTCGTAACGCCACTGGCTGGTGGAAACGTAGTACCACCCGGTGGAGATCATCTGCCGCGCGGGGCGCTGCCAGTCCAGGGCGAAGGCGTAGCTCGCCCATCCGGTGATGGGGCGGACCTTCTCCTGGCCGACGTAGTGCGCCCACCCGCCGCCGTTGACGCCCTGGGTTCCGCACATCGTCGTCAGCGCGAGGAACGTCCGGTAGATCGTGTCGGAATGGAAGTAGTGATTCGTCCCCGCGCCCATGAGGATCATTGAGCGCCCGCCGGATTCGAGGGCGTTGGCGGCGAATTCCCGGCCGATCTTGACGGCTGCGCCGGCGGGCACGCCCGTGAGCTCTTCCTGCCAGGCAGGAGTGCCGGGGGCGGTCGAATCGCCGTAGCCGGAAGGCCACTGGCCCGGCAGCCCCTCGCGCCCCACGCCGTACTGCGCGAGCAGAAGGTCGAAGACGGTCGTGACTAGGCGGCCGCCGACCCTGCGGGCGGGAACTCCGCGGTACATGACGCCTGCCCCGATCGAGCCCTGGCCCTCTTCGGCCGGAAGGTCGAATCGCGGCATCGCGACGAGGGCGGGCTCCCAGGCGTCGGTGTCCATGACCGACATCACGGGCTCGACGCCGTCGAGCTTGAGGTTCCAGTGCCCCGCGCCTTCCTCGCCGAAACGGTCGGCCAGCGTGCCGCCCGGATCTTTGAGGGCGCCGTCGGCCTCCATGACGAGCGGGCGGAAGTCGCTGTGCTCGGTGCGTTCGGCGGTTCCGGCGGGCGCGAGGTTCGCGGTGTAGAACTTGCCCGGAACATAGGCCTCCATGTGCGAGGGGCTCGCGTCGGCCGCGCGGTCGAGCTGGATGAGGAACGGGCTGTCGGAGTAGCGCCTCATGTAGTCGATGAAGTACTGCTCGCGCCGGGCCAGGAAAAACTCCTTGAGAATGACGTGCCCCATGGCGATCGCCAGCGCCGCGTCGGTTCCGGGGTGGACTCTCAGCCAGTCGTCGGCGAACTTCGTGTTGTCGGCGAAATCGGGGGAGACCACCACCACTTTTTGTCCGTGGTAGCGGGCCTCGGCCATGAAATGGGCGTCGGGCGTGCGCGTGAGCGGGACGTTCGACCCCCACATGATGAGGTACTGCGAATTGAACCAGTCGCCGGATTCGGGGACGTCCGTCTGGTCGCCGAACATCTGCGGGCTCGCAGGGGGAAGGTCGGCGTACCAGTCGTAGAAGGAGAGCATGGTCGCGCCGATGAGCTCGTGGAATCGCGAGCCCGCCGCGTAGGAGATCATCGACATCGCGGGGATGACGGAAAATCCTGCGATGCGGTCCGGGCCGAATTCTTTGATCGTGTGGACGTATGAGGCGGCCACGATCTCCATCGCCTCTTCCCACGTCGTGCGCACCATGCCGCCTGTTCCGCGGGCGGATTTGTAGGCTTTGGCCTTGACGGCGTCGCCGACGACGTCGCCCCACGCCAAAACCGGGTCGCCCAGGCGGCCTTTGGCCTCGCGGTACATGTCCAACAGCACCCCGCGGACGTAGGGATACTTGATGCGCGTGGGCGAGTACTCGTACCAGGAGAACGCGGCGCCGCGGGGGCATCCGCGCGGCTCGTACTCGGGCATGTCGGGGCCGGTGGTCGGGTAGTCGGTCTGCTGGGACTCCCAGGTGATGATCCCGTCCTTGACGTAGATCCTCCACGAGCACGACCCCGTGCAGTTGACGCCGTGCGTCGAACGAACCACCTTGTCGTAGCTCCAACGCTGGCGGTAGAAGGAATCCGCCTGGCGTCCGCCCTCGAGGAAGAGCTGGCGGGCGTCGCCGCTCGCCTGGCCTCGCCTGAGCCACGAGCCCATCTTCAGGAGGGGGGAGCCGAGTGTCTCTTTGGATGTCATGGAAATCTCCGATCAGCCGGGGAAAGGCGCGCCCGGGCGGGCGTAGCGGACCCAGCAGAGTGCGGCGCATGCGACGCAATACGCGGCGCACAGCCAGAACCACAGGCTTGCGGACATGGACGAGAGCGCGACGCCGACGATGAAGGGGCCGAGGCTGGCCACCGCCGCGGTGAAGCCGATCGCCCCGCCCGCCTGGCGTTTGGGCATGATCATCGGCATCTGCTTGAAGGTTCCGGCGTTGCCGATGCCGGAGAAGAAGAACATGAGGAGCATCGCCGTGAGGAAGACGGGGAACTGGCCGAGGTCATTCGGCTCGAGGAAGAGCGCCGCCCAGCCGAGCGTGACGGCCATGCCTATTGCCGAGACGAAGGTCCAGATCGCGCCGCCGAATTTGTCGCACAGCGGGCCCCAGGCGAATCTCACGAGGGATCCGATGAGGGGGCCGAGGAAGGCGTAGCCGGCGCCCGCGGGAAGGCCCTCTATGCCGGCGAAGGCGCTGTCCTTGCCGTAGTGCTGGTTGATGATGAGCGCGAACTGGGCGGCGAACCCGGAGAAGATTCCGAAAGTCATGACGTACATGGCGGTCATGATCCAGGTGTTGGAGTTGGAGAAGATGTCGAGCTGCTGGCGGATGTTCGCCTTGACCGGGACGTCTTTGAGAAGCGTGAAGGCGAGGATCGCCGCCACGACGGTCCAGGGGACGAAGAAGATCGCCGCGTTGTGCACGTGGATGGGGCCGTTCGCGCCCGACTGCGGGGCAACCCACGTCATTCCGAACAGGCTGAAGCCCATGAGGAGCGGGCCGACGAGCTGGATGACCGACATTCCCAGATTGCCGATGCCTGCCTGGATGCCGAGGGCCGTTCCCTGCAGGCGCTTGGGAAAGAAGTAGCCTGTGGAGGGCATGTACCCCGAGAAGGAGCCTCCGCCGATTCCGCAGGCGAAAGCCAGGCCGAGCAGCACCGCGTAGCTCGTGTCCGGATTCTGCACGGCCACGAACCAGCCGAGCATCGGAATGGCGTAGAGCAGCGAGCTGTAGCCGACGAGCTTGCGCGTGCCCACCAGGGGCGGGAGGAACATGTACGCGAGGCGGATCAGCCCGCAGGAGAGCCCCGGCATCGACGTCAGCCAGTAGAGCTGCCCCTTCGACAGATGGAAGCCGATGTCGTTGAGCTTCGGGGCGATGGCGCTGACGAGGAACCACACGCAGAACGCCATGATCATCGAGTAGGTGGTGATCGCGAGGGTTCGCCAGGCGATCTTCGAGTCCCAGGACTGCGAATCCTCTGGATTCCAGTCGGTGAGAACGGCGGATTTCATAGTGCTCCTCGCGGTCGTCCGTTATGGGAGGTTTTAAAGATGGAAAAATCCGGTGAATATGGGTAAAGCGTACCAAGTCTGTTGGCCCACGGCGGCGGCGCGTCCTTCGAAGCATCGAACCCCGTGGATCCAGTTTTCGGACATTTCCTTGAAAATTCGCCGTTTTGCGGAATTGTGAACCGCCGCCTCCGGCCTCGGGGCGGAAATACACGCGAAAAGTCTTACGTAAATAGAGCGCGGATTGCCAAGCCGACGGCGAGAGTGCATGATCGTCGCATGCCCGCCACCCATTGCATCGTCCTCGCCGGCGGCGAGGGAAGGCGCCTCGGCGGCGCGTCCAAGGCCGACGTCTCGATCGGCGGCCGCCGCCTGCTCGAGCGCGTCGTGGCCGGCGTCCGCCCGTTCGTCGCCGGACGGATCGTCGCGGTGGCGCCCGACTCGGTCGATGTTCCGCCCGGAGTGCTCAGGACTTTGGAGGATCCCCCCGCCGGGGGCCCGCTCGCGGGGATCGACGCAGGGCTCACGGCGCTCGGCGCATCGGCGGCCTCGGGCGGGGCGGCTGGGGCTTCGTGCGGGGCGCAGCGAGTCGCGCCGGGTTCGGCCGCGTTCGCGGCCGCGGGGGAGCCGCCGGCCGCGGAGCGAGACATGGTTTTCGTCTTCGCCGTCGACACGCCGCAGGCGGGGGCCCTGGCGCCGAGGCTGGCCGCGGCCGCCCGCGGCCGAGACGGCGCCGTCGTCGTCGGCGGGGAGCCTCCCTTTCGCCAGTTTCTTCAGGCGATTTACCGAATCGAAGCCTTGCGGGCCGCGATCAGGGGGGCCGGACGGCCCAGGAACAGAGGCGTGCGCCGGACGCTCGACGGCTTGGACCTTGTCGAAGTGCCGGCCTCGGCCGACGAATGCCGCGACGTCGATACGCCGGAGGACGTGTCCTGGTGGTCGAAGGCCCTCGGCTCGTCCGACTCGGGCGTAGCGCCCCTCGAGCCATAGGCCTGCCGGTCCGTCGCCGCCTTGGCATGGCTCCCGCAGCCGGTTCAGTCTCGTCGCCTTCGCCTTGCGCCGGCCCGCCGCCCTTGTCAGCCGGCCCTTCGCGTTGCGCAATGAGGCTCGGGGCGCTTTGGGCGTCAGGCTTCGTCAAGCTGGGCCAGGATGTGGGGCACAAGAGGTTCGACGACGTCGAGGGTGTCCTGCGCTCCGCCGGAGGATCCGGGGGAGACGACGATGAGGGCGCCCGTGCGGTTGCGGGCGCTGACTCCGACCACTCCGCGGGACAGTGAGGCGAGAGGCGTCTTGGCCAGCCCGTAGGCGCGAATCTGCTCGGCGATTCCGGGGATCTCGACGTCGATGAAGGCGCGCGCCGCCTCCGGGGCGTCATTTCCCTCGCGAAACCCGGACCCTCCGAGGATGAGGACGAGGCGGTCGCCGCGTCGCAAAGACTCGGCTATCTCCCTCTCGATGTCGGATCGGCTCTCCGCGACGACGCGCAGCCGAGGCTCGGGCATGCCGAGGCCCGCGAGGCGCCGGACGCAGCCGGGCCCGGCTTTGTCCTCTTTTTCGCCTGAGAGGACGCGGTCGCTCACGACGACGACGGTCGAACGGATGCTCTCGGGACTCCACTCGGGGGACATGAAACCTCCTCGGCTCGGCGGCTGTTTGGCGACTGTGGTCTGCGGCCATCATAGGGCTTTGCGAAACAGGCCTTCGCGCGCGATGTTCGCCTCCCCTGCCAGCCTGGCAGTTTCGCCGATTAGTTTGGCTGCTTTTCTCAGCTTTCAAGCGCTTGTTTATTTTGAGTGGGAAAAACCAGATAAAACAGTGTGTAGTCTACGCATTAGATTCGCCGTCGGATTGAAAGGCATCCGAGACCACGCCGATTGGAACGGAGAACGACATGCATCGACGCATCGCGGCGGCCCTCGGCGCGGCGCTGCTCCTCTTGTCCGCCTGCGGCGACGACGCCGCTTCGAACTCGACTGGCTCCCCGTCCGGCGGCGCATCGGGAAAGGCGGCCAAGGTCAACGTGTTCGCGGCGGCCTCCCTCAAGGAGTCCTTCGGGGAGATGGAGAAGAAGTTCGAGTCGGCGCATCCCGACGTCGACCTCGTCTTCAACTTCGCCGGCTCTCAGGAACTCGTCGAACAAATCAACTCCGGCGCCCCGGCCGACGTCGTCGCCACGGCGAACACGACGACGATGGACGCGCTCAAGTCCGGCGGCAAGGTCGCAGACACGAAGATTTTCGCTTCGAACACCCTCGTCCTCATCACGCCCAAGGGGAACCCCGCGAAGGTCACGGGCCTCGATTCGTCCCTGGACAAGGCCAAGCTCGTCATCTGCACTCCCAAGGCGTCCGCTGGCGGCAAGACGGTGCCGTGCGGAACCGCGACCGCCAAGCTCGTCAAGAAGCTCGGCGTGAAGCTCAGCCCCGTTTCGGAGGAGCAGAAGGTGACGGACGTTCGCAGCAAAGTGATGTCGGGCGAGGCCGACGCAGGCATCGTCTATCGCACGGACGCCGTCGCCGGCGGCAAAGAGGTCGAAACGATCGAGATTCCCGGCGCCGACACGATTGTCAACGACTACCCGGTCGGAGTGGTCAAGGCGTCTAAAAATTCGGCCAAGGCCAAGGCTTTCGCCGAGTATGTCACATCGCGGGAAGGGCAGGCGACGCTGAAGAAGCATGGCTTCAACGAGGCCGGGGCCGGTGGGCGTTAGGCGTCCTCGCACCCCGAGGCGGCGTGCGAGGCGCGTGAACGTCTCACCCTTGCCTTGGTGGCTCGTTCTCTTTGCGTCGGCCAGCGCCGCGTATCTCATTCTCCCTCTCGTTTTCATGGGGTCGAGGGTGCCGTGGGACCAGTTCCCCGCGGTGCTTTCGAGCGACGAGGCGGCGGACGCCCTCTCGTTGAGCCTGAAGACGTGCGCCGCAGCCTTGGCGATCGACCTGGTCTTGGGCGTTCCCCTGGCCGTGGCTCTTTCCAGAGACTGGCGAGGCGTCGGCGTTCTACGGGTGCTCGTCGCGCTCCCGCTCGCCCTTCCGCCGGTTGTCGCAGGCATCGCCTTGGTCGCCGCCTTCGGCCGAAGAGGCGTCCTCGGCTCGCAGCTGGAGGCTTTCGGCGTGACCGTCGCCTTCACGACGGCGGCGGTCGTTCTGGCCCAAGTGTTCGTCTCTCTGCCGTTTCTGGTCGTCACTGTCGAGGCGGCGCTCAGGTCGCGCCCGCGTGGCTTGGAGGAGACGGCCGCGAGCCTGGGCGCCCGGCCCACGCGCGTGCTTGCGAGCGTCACCCTTCCCATGGTCGTTCCGGGTGTGGCGCGCGGCGCGGCGCTCGCGCTGGCGCGATGCCTCGGGGAGTTCGGCGCCACGCTGACTTTCGCCGGATCGCTCCAGGGAGTCACGCGCACGCTTCCGATCCAGGTCTATCTGGCGCGCGAATCGGCGGACAGGACGGATCTGGTCCTCGGCATCGTCCTCGTGGGCGTTGCGGCCCTCGTCGTCGCCGCCACCGAGATGCCCGCCAGGGGCAGGAGGCGCGTGCGCGGGGAAGAAAGCCCCGACGGCGGCGACCCCGATGCCGTCGACGCTCCGCAATCCGTTCAGCCCGTTGAGAAGGCGGCTGTTCCCCTTCGCGTCGAGGGGAGGGTCGTCGAACGGGGATGGGACGTTTCCATCGACGTCGGAGCGGGCGAGGTCCTCGCGGTCATGGGCCACAACGGGGCAGGAAAGTCGACGCTCGCCGAGGTCCTCTCCGGCTCTCTCGCGCTGGACTCCGGCACGGTGCAAATTGGAGACCTCACCGCGGACGCCGCCGGAGCCTTCATTCCGCCGCGGGGGCGCGACGTGGCGATGGTCAGCCAGAATCCCCGGATATTCGAACACATGACGGTGTTGGCGAATGTCGCCTTCCCCCTCGTGTGCCGCGGATTCCCGCGCGCCCGGGCGCGGCGGCTCGCCCGCGAGCAACTGAGGAAGGTCGGCTGCGAGCGGCTCGCCGCGCGCCGCGGCGGCCAACTTTCGGGAGGCCAGGCGGCCCGCGTCGCGCTCGCCCGGGCGCTTGTCTTCTCGCCCCGCCTGCTCATCCTCGACGAGCCCACGGCCGCCCTCGACGTCGAAGCGAGCTCGCGAGTGGGGGCGATACTCGTCGATCGGCTGAAATCAGACGGGACGACAACCGTTCTCGTGACCCACGACGTGGCCGAGGCCGTCGAGCTGGGCACGCGCATGACAGTGCTGGAACGCGGAAGGGTCGTCGAGGACGGCTCGCCGGCCGAGATTCTGGCCCGCCCGGTCAGCGCTTTTGGCGCGAGCCTCGCCGGGCTCAACGCCGTCGCGGGAGTCTTGAAGACCGACGGGGACGGGCTTCCGTCGATCGACGTCGGCGGCGGGCAAGAGCTCACGGCCGCAGAGGCATCCGGGATCGCCGCCGGGCAGCCTGTGACGTTCATGTTCGCGCCGGAGGCGGTCGCTCTCTCCTCCGGGAAGGTCGTCGGCTCAGCGCGGTCGTCTTTGCCGGCGACGGTCGAAAGGGTGAGCACCGCGGGAGGCCTCGTCACCGTCCGACTTCGCTTTCCAAACGGGGCGCCCTTCAACGCGAGGATCACCCCGGCGGCGCTCGCCGAGCTGGCGCTCGCGCCCGGCGACGAAGCGGTCGCCACGGTCAAGGCCACCCAAATACGCGCAGTGGGCGCAGGGCGCGGCGTTTCGGCGGCGGAGGCACGCAATCGCCCCGCGGCGGGCACACTCGCGTGAAGCGGCGGGCACACGCAGCCGTCCCGCGCAGGGCACGCCCAGGTGAAACGGCATACACGCCCAGGTGAAGCAGTGGACACGCTCACACCGATACGCGGAGCGTCGCATCCTTTCACACCGTAAGATTGCGCCATGAGCACTCGCGATCCCTTTGAATTCGTTGGTTTGACGTACGACGACGTCCTTTTGCTCCCGCGTGAAACCGACGTCATCCCCTCCGAGGTGGACACTGCGAGCCGCCTGACCCGCAAGCTTTCGCTCAAAACGCCTCTTGTTTCGGCCGCGATGGACACCGTGACCGAGTCCCGGATGGCCATCGCGATGGCCCGCCAGGGCGGAATCGGAATCATCCACCGCAACCTCGCCGTCGACGCCCAGGCCGAGCAGGTCCGCCAGGTCAAGCGCTCCGAATCCGGCATGGTCCACGATCCGGCGACGATCGGCCCCGAGGCCACGATCGCCGAGCTGGACGCGCTGTGCGCGAAATACCGCATATCGGGTTTGCCCGTCGTCGACCGGGATGACAAGCTCCTGGGAATCATCACCAACCGCGATCTGCGCTTCATCCCCGAAAGCGAGTTCGCCGCGCGCACCGTTCGCGAGACGATGACCCCGATGCCTCTCGTGACCGCCGAAAAAGACGTTTCCCAGGAGGAGGCGGCGCGCCTTCTGGCCCGGCACAAGATCGAAAAGCTTCCGCTCATCGACGGCGAGGGACGGCTGACCGGCCTCATCACGGTCAAAGACTTCGTCAAAACGCAGCAGTATCCGAATGCCTCAAAGGACGCCGACGGCCGCCTGCTCGTCGGGGCGGGGGTCGGCTATCTCTCCGACTCTTGGGAGCGCGCAGGCGCCCTCGCCGAGGAGGGAGTCGACGTGCTTGTCATCGACTCGGCGAACGGGGAGGCGAAGTTGGCCCTGGACATGATTCGGCGGCTCCGATCGGATTCGGCCTTCGACGGCGTCGAGATCGTCGGCGGAAACGTCGCGACGAGGGAAGGCGCGCAGGCGCTCATCGACGCCGGCGTCGACGCCGTGAAGGTCGGCGTGGGGCCGGGGTCGATTTGCACCACGCGCGTCGTGGCCGGCGTCGGCGTCCCCCAGGTGACGGCGGTCTACGAGTCCTCCAAAGCCTGCGGCCCCGCCGGCGTCCCGCTCATCGCCGACGGAGGCCTCCAGTATTCGGGCGACATCGGCAAGGCCATCGTGGCAGGCGCCGACGTCGTGATGCTCGGCTCCCTCCTGGCGGGGTGCGAAGAGACGCCCGGCGAGATCGTCTTCGTCAACGGCAAGCAGTTCAAGCACTATCGGGGAATGGGCTCGCTCGGCGCGATGTCCTCGCGAGGCAAGCGCTCCTACTCGAAAGACCGCTACTTCCAGAGCGACGTCTCTTCCGACGACAAAATCATCCCGGAGGGGATCGAGGGGCAGGTGCCCTTCCGAGGAACCCTTTCCTCCGTTCTCGGCACGCTTTTGGGCGGCCTGCACCAGACGATGTTCTACACA
>ERZ772918.113-NODE-113-length-65928-cov-14.5376_pt1 | contig 65928 bp, 52 predicted proteins | sample MGYA00512118_ERZ772918 | MGnify/ENA primary metagenome ERZ772918 (study PRJEB29015, sample SAMEA2737939) | human oral metagenome | biome: human oral; feature: human-associated habitat; material: dental | place: China | collected 2135 ... | reverse complement strand
CGCGCAGGGCGCCGAAGCGACGCATGTTCACCTGGTCGCCCATGCCGTGCATGACGGAACCGGCGCCGAGGAACATGAGGGCCTTGAAGAAGCCGTGGGTGAAGAGGTGGAAGATCGAGAACGCCCAGCCGATGGGGCCCAGGCCCGCGCCCAGCATCATGTAGCCGATCTGGCTCATGGTGGAGGCGGCGAGGACCTTCTTCATGTCGTCCTTCGCGCAACCGACGATCGCGCCGAAGAGGAGCGTGATCGCACCGATGATGGCGACCGCGGTCGCGGCGACGGGCGCCGCGACGAAGACGTCGCCGGAACGGATGATCAGGTAGACGCCGGCGGTGACCATCGTGGCCGCGTGAATGAGCGCGGAGACGGGGGTCGGGCCGGCCATGGCGTCACCCAGCCACGCCTGCAGCGGGAACTGCGCGGACTTACCACAGGCGGCCACCAGCAGGAAGATACCGATGACGGTCGCCGACGCCGTGGGGATGGAAGCGACCTGGGAGGAGACCACGGAGAAGGACACCGAGTGGAAGGAGGCGACCATCGCCATCATGGCGATCAGCATGCCCATGTCGCCGACACGGTTCATGACGAACGCCTTCTTGGCGGCCACCGCGTTCGCGGGGACGTGGTTCCAGAAGCCGATCAGCAGGTAGGACGCCAGGCCCACACCTTCCCAACCGGCGAAGAGTCCGGCGTAGGAGTCCGCGAGGACCAGGGTCAGCATCGCCGCGATGAAAAAGTTCAGGTAGGCGAAGAAACGGCGGCGAGCCTCGTCGTGCTCCATGTAGGCAATCGCGTACACGTGGATGAGCGAACCGACGAAGGTCACCAGGATGACGAAGGTGATCGACAGCGGGTCCACGAGGAGACCGAAGTCGACGGTGAAGTCACCGGCGGGAATCCAGGTGAACAGGGTCTCGCCGAAGCGGCGCGCGTCCTCGGGGGCATTCCACATCTGGGCGGCGATCGCCGCGCCGACCGCGAAGGTCGACCAGGAGGCGAGGGTGGCCAGCAGGTGGCCCCACTTGTTCGAGGCGCGGCCCAGCAACAGGAGCAGGCCCGCGCTGGCCAGCGGGATGAGGATGAGCAGCCACGCGTAGGCGGCAACTCCGGTGGCGGCGACCGTATCGTAGACGCCGGTAGCCTGTGTGGAAATGAAGGTGGTCATGAGTTACGTCCTCCCTCAGTTCTTCAGCAGGTTCATATCGTCCATGCTCGTGGTCGAGCGGGAACGATAGATGGACACGATGATCGACAGGCCGACGACGACTTCGGCGGCCGCGACGACCATGACGAAGAACGCCATGATCTCGCCGTCAACGTTGGAGTTAATGCGCGCAAACGTCACGAGGACGAGGTTCGCGGCGTTGAGCATCATTTCGACGCCCATGAGCGCGATGACCGCGCTGCGGCGCACGAGGACCGTGGTCGCACCGATGGCGAACAGCACACCCGCAAGGATGAGGTACCAGGCGAGGCTCACTTGCTCTCCTCCTTCTTCTCAATGGGGGTGGTGGTGCGCGCCTTGCGGGCCCGAGGCTGGGCCAGTCCGGTGGGCGCGGCGGCGCCGGGCATCCCGAAGGAGCCGGAGCGCGGGACGTCGGGCGTGCGCCCGATGGTGTAGGGCGACTCGTCGAGAGAGTCGGTCGCCGCGGTCTCAGTGCGAGCGAGCGCGAGCTGCTCGGAGACCTCGGGGGCGACCTCGCCGATCGTGCGCGTCAGGCCGCGCACGCGCAGGACGCGGGGCACCGACTCTTCGAGCGGGCTCAGGGTCTCGCCCGAGATAGCGGGCACGTCGGCCGCGTTCGACTGGGCGTAGACACCGGGGGCGGGCAGCTGGCCGATGCGCGAACCCTTCTCAGCGAAGGCACGCATCTTATTGCGCGCCGTCTCGAACTGATCGGCCTTCGGGGCGAGGCGATCCGAGTGGGTCAGCAGCATCGCACCGACGGCGGCTGTGATCAGCAGCGCGCCGGCGAGCTCCATGCTCAGCCAGTGCTCCTGGAACAGGGTGATCGCCAGGTCGGTGATCGGCTGGTTGGAGTAGGGGTCGACCTCGTCGGCTTTGTGCGGCGTGGGAACGGACTTCAGGATCGCGGTCGCAACGATGACGATCAGTCCGAGGCCACCGAGCACAGCCGAGACGATCGCGCCGCGGCTCTGGCGGGCGTAGTCGTCGGAGGTGCCGATGCCGATCAGCATGATGACGAAGAGGAACAGCATCATGATCGCGCCGGTGTACACGACGATCTGCGCGACGCCCAGGAAGGGGGCGCTATTCGCGATGTACAGGACGGCCAGGCCGAGCATGACGCCGACCATGCAGATGACCGAGTGTGCGGCCTTCTTGAAGAAGAGGACACCCAGAGCGCAGGCGACCATGACGATGGCCGTGCATGCGAAGAGGATGATCTCCCCCGTTGACCCCATCATGGGCCAACCGTTGGACAGGTTCATCAGTGTGCCTCCTCGGCGACTCGTACCGTCTTGAGGGAGGGGTCGTCAGGGCGGCGGCTCGCGACCCAGTCGACCTGGGCGGCGGTGGGGCCGGTGACTTCCCCGCGGTAGTAGTCGATGTCGTTCTTACCCTCGACCATGGGGTGGGGCGCTGCGAGCATGCCATCGGAGAGCGGGACCAGGAGGTCTTCCTTCTCGTAGATGTCGTCCTCGCGGGTGTACTTGGCGATTTCGAAGTCGTTCGTCATCGTCAGGGCGCGCGTGGGGCACGCCTCGATGCACATGCCGCAGAAGATGCAGCGCAGGTAGTTGATCTGGTAGACGCGGCCGTAGCGCTCGCCCGCCGAGTACTGCTCCTCGGGCGTGTTGGATGCGGCCTCGACGAAGATCGCGTCAGCGGGGCACGCCCAGGCGCACAGCTCGCAGCCGACGCACTTTTCCAGGCCGTCGGCGTAGCGGTTGAGCTGGTGACGTCCGTGGAAGCGGGGCATGACGCGCGCGGGTTCGCGCGGGTACTGCTCGGTGACGGTGGGCCGGAAGAAGGAAGCCATGGTGACTCCGTAGCCGGCCATAGGCGCGACGAACTGGGCGAACGCACCCTTGGGGTCATGCTCGAAGAGCATTTCCTCGTCGGTGGTCTTCTCACTCATCGGTGGACTCCTTCGGGCTGTCGATTGCCGAGGCCGGGGCCAGTTCGCCCTCGATGGTGGCGAGGCCGCGCGGCGAGGCAACGGGGGTCTGTCCGGGCAGCGGCGGGACGGGGAAGCCGTCCTCGAAGCCGGTGTATTCGCGCTCGGATGCGGGGATTTCCTCAGGCTCGGGCTTGTCGGTCAGCCAGATGATGCCCAGGGCGATCACGAAGATGACGCCCACGCCTCCGAAGAGGACGTGGTTGGGCAGCGCCACGAACTGGGTGATGCCGCGCACGAGGGCGACGAGCACGAGCCAGCCCAGGGCGATGGGCATGAGGCGCTTCCAGCCGAGGTTCATGAACTGGTCGTAGCGGAAGCGCAGCAGCGTGGCACGCGTCCAGATCAGCAGGAACATGAAGAACCAGATCTTCAGGAAGAACCACAGCAGGCCCCACCAACCGGAGTTGAGGAACTCGACGTGGGACAGCGGCCACGGGGCGTGCCAGCCGCCGAAGAACATCGTGGTGGCCACGGCCGAGACGTTGAGCATGTTGACGTACTCGGACAGGTAGTACCAGCCGAACTTCATCGACGAGTACTCGGTCATGTGGCCTGCGACGATCTCGCCCTCGGCCTCGGGGAGGTCGAAGGGCAGGCGGTTGACTTCACCGGTGGCGCTGATGCAGTAGATGACGAACGCGGGGAACAGGGTGAATGCCCACCAGAACTGTCCCTGGGCGGCCACGATCTGCGAGGTGGACATGGAGCCCGACATGAGGAACACGCTCACGAGGGACAGGCCCATGGCCAGCTCGTAGGAGATGACCTGCGCGGAGGAACGCACGGCGCCGTACAGGGGCAGGGTCGAGCGGGTCGACCAGCCACCCAGGACGATGCCGTACAGGCCCAGCGAGGCGATCGCCAGGATGTACAGGGAGGCGACGGGCATGTCGGCGAGCTGCAGCGGCGTGGAGATGTTGCCGATCTTCACGTTCGGGCCCATCGGGATGACCGCGTAGACGCTGAACGCCGCGAAAGCCGCGATGGCGGGGGCCAGGAAGTACAGGAAACGCTCGGCCCGGCGGGTCCACATGTCCTCCTTGAAGAGGAGCTTGCCCGCGTCGGCGAACGCCTGGAACAGGCCGAGGGGGCCCGCGACGTTCGGGCCGGGACGCGTCTGCATGCGGCCCAGTCCTCGGCGCTCGACCCACAGGGCGAGGAGCACGTTGGCGATCAGGAAGACGATGATGAACACGGCCTTGATGAGGCTGAGCCACCAGGTTTCCTGGCTAAAGTCCGCGGCGGTGTACTCCGGGACTGCGAAGGGTGCGAGTGTCATCGTGCCACCTCCTGCGTGGCGCGCAGGGTCGCGACGGTGCCGACACCGCCGAGATTTTCGTGAATAACGGAGCCGGTCGAGCACTCGGGCACCCACGCGACACAGTCGGGCAGGTCCGCGATGGCGGCCGGGAGGGTGATCGTGCCACGCTCAGTTTCGAGCGTCGCGTCGTCGCCGGGGGCGATACCCGCGGCGGCGAGCGTGGCGGCCGAGGCCAGGAGGACGGGGCGACGGGCCGAACCGGCCAGCCACGGGGCGCCATCCTGGAGGCGACCGGCGTCGACCATCGGCTTGTGGGAGGCCAGAACGACCTCGCCCGTGCCGACGGCGACGGGGGCCTCGGGCGACACCGGAGCGAAGGCCTGCGGAGCGCCATCCCACTCCATGAGGGGGTTGACTTCCTCGTACAGGTCGGCCAGGGCGGTGATGCCCAGGTCGAGGTCGAACTCTTCGGTGAGGCGCACGAGCACGTCGCGGTCCGTGAGGGACGTTGCCGAGCGGGCCTGGCCGAAGGGACGCAGGCGGCCTTCCCAGTTGATGTAGGTGCCGTTCTTCTCGACCGCGGGGGCGACCGGCAGGACGACGTCCGCACGCTCGGTGATCTCCGAGGCGCGAACCTCGAGCGACACGAGGAAGGGAACCTCGTCGAGGGCTTCGCGCACGGCGGTCGGCTCGTCGAAGTCGCGCACGTCGACGCCGCCGACGACGAGAGCGGCAAGCTCACCGGAGGCGGCGGCCTCGATCATTTGCTCGGCGTCAAGGCCACGCTCGGGAAGCTCGCCCCAACCCAGGGACTGCGCGCCAGCCTCGTCGAGACCGCGGCCAAAGGGGAGCAGACCCGGAAGGAGGCCAGCCTCGATGGCTGCGCGGTCACCGGCGCGACGCGGGACCCACGCAAGGCGGGCGCCCGTGCGCTCGGCCAGAGCGACGACAGCGGAGAGCAGGCCGGGGGTCTGCGCGGCGCGCTCGCCCACGAGGACGATGCCACCGGAGAGGGCCTGCGCGAGGTCCGCGTAGGCGCCGCCAGCGGCGATCGCGTCGAGAACGCCGGGCTCGGAGCCGGGGGCGGCGTGCAGGACCTGGGCGTTCATCTTGCGCGAACCGTTGGAGGTGAAGGGCGCGACCGTGGTGACCTTCAGGCCCGACTTACGCACTCCCTTGCGCAGGCGCAGGAACATCGCGCCGCACTCGTCCTCGGGCTCGAGGGCGACCAGCAGCACCTGCCCGGCGCTCTCCAGGTCGGAGTACGTGACGTCGAGGCCGGAGCCCGCCACGTAGGAAGCCAGGAACGAACGCTCTTCCTCGCTGGCGCGACGCGAACGGAAGTCGATCGAGTCGGATCCGACGACGGTGCGCGCGAACTTCGACCAGGCCCAGGCGTCCTCGAAGGTGAGGTGGCCGCCGGGCAGGAAGCCCACGGACGAACCCGCCTGCTCCAGGCCCTCGCGGACGCGGTCCAGCGCGTCGGACCAGGAGGTGGGAACGAGCTTGCCGTCCTCGCGCACGAGCGGGTAGGTCAGGCGATCGACCTTGTCCCATTCGAAGGCGAAGCGGTCCTTATCGGTGATCCACTCTTCGTTGACCTCGGGGTCGTTGCCGCTCATGCGACGCACGACCTCGCCGCGGCGCACGTCCTGGCGGATCGCGGAGCCCGACGCGTCGTGCTCGGTCACGGAGGCCGTCGACACGAGGTCGAAGGGACGCGCGCGGAAGCGGTAGGACGCGGCGGTCAGGGCGCCGACCGGGCAGATCTGAATGATGTTGCCCGAGAAGTAGGACGCGAAGGCGCGGCCCGACACGTCGCGCTCGGCGACGGAAAGCTCGCCCTCGTTGAGCGAACCGACGATCGCATCCGTGCCGAACGGCGACGACAGGGACGAGGTCGCGGCCTCCTTGGCCTTGGGATCGAAGAAATCGAGCGTGGTCGTGTCAAAGCCGCCGACCTGCTCGCCCATGAAGTAGTGGTGCTCCGTGGGGGCGGTGCCGCCGCCACGACCCTGCAGGTCCATGAACACGTCGCCCGAAATCTCCTTGCCGAAGCGCACGCAGCGCTGGCACAGGATGCAACGCTCGCGATCCAGCAGGATCTGCGAGGTCAGGCGCAGAGGCTTCTTGAAGGTGCGCTTGGCGTCCGTGAAGCGGGACTTACCGCGCCCCTCGGTGAGCGCCTGGTTCTGCAGGGGGCACTCGCCGCCCTTGTCGCAGACCGGGCAGTCCAGCGGGTGGTTGATGAGCAGGAACTCCATCACGCCGCGCTGGGCGCGGTCCACCACTTCGGAGGTGTGCTGGGTCTTGACGACCATGCCCGGGGTGACGGTCTGCGCACACGAGGGCTGGGGCTTGGGCATGAAGCGCAGCTCGCCCGTGTTGCGGTCGGGCATGCCGACCTCCACGAGGCACTGGCGGCATGCGGCCACGGGAGCCAGCAGCGGGTGATCGCAGAAACGCGGGATCCGGATGCCGGCCTGCTCGGCCGCGCGGATAACGAGCGTGCCCTGGGGAACAGAAACCTGAACGTCGTCGATGGTGACGTCGATCATGTTGGGTGCGTCGCTCATCGGCCACCTCCTCGCGCGTAGTTAGCGGACGCCTCGTAGGGGAAAAGCTCGCGGGCGGGCGTGGTCAGGCCGGCCTCGAACTCGTCGCGGAAGCGCTTGATGCCCGACATGATCGGGGTTGCTGCGGCGTCGCCCAGCGGGCAGAAGCTGCGGCCCGCAATGTTGTGCGCAATCTCGTCGAGCAGGTCGACGTCGCCGGGGCGACCCTCGCCTCGCTCGAGACGCAGCATGATTTGCTTCATCCAGTAGGTACCTTCGCGGCAGGGCGTGCACTTACCGCAGGACTCGTGCTGGTAGAACTCGGACCAGCGGGTGATGACGCGGACGACCGAGACGGTCTCGTCGAACACCTGCAGGGCACGCGTACCCAGCATCGAACCGGCCGCACCCACGGACTCGTAGTCCAGGGGCGTATCCAGCTCATCTTCGGTGAAGATCGGGGTGGAGGAGCCGCCGGGGGTCCAGAACTTCAGCGTGTGACCGTCGCGGATGCCGCCCGCCATCTCGATGAGCTCACGCATCGTGATGCCGAAGGGGGCCTCGAACTGGCCCGGGTTGTTCACGTGACCCGACACGGAGAAGATGCCGTGGCCCTTGGACTTTTCGGTGCCCATGGACGCGAACCATTCGGGGGAGTTGCGGAAGATACCCGCCACCTGAGAGATGGTCTCCACGTTGTTGACGACGGTGGGACGGGCGTACAGGCCGGCGACCGCAGGGAACGGGGGCTTGAGGCGAGGGTGGCCTCGGCGACCCTCGAGGGAGTCCAGCAGGGCTGTCTCCTCACCGCAGATGTAGGCGCCAGCACCCGCGTGGGCGGTAATGCGCAGGTCGCCGAGCACACCGGACTCGGTCGCCTCGCGCACGGCCTGCAGCAGGCGACGGTACACGTGGGTGACCTCGCCGCGCAGGTAGACGAACGCGTGGTCGCAGCCGATTGCACGCGACGTGATCGCGATGCCCTCAATGAGGACGTGCGGGTTGCCCATGATCAGCGGGATGTCCTTGCAGGTGCCCGGCTCGGACTCGTCGGCGTTCACCACGAGGTAGCGGGGGCCACCGTCGGCCGGGGGCAGGAAGGACCACTTGAGGCCGGACGGGAAGCCTGCGCCACCACGGCCTCGTAGGCCGGAATCCTTCACGGTCTGCACGATGTCGGCGGGCTCCATGGTCCGAGCCTTTTCGAGGCCCTGGTAGCCGCCGCGCTTGCGGTAAGAGTCCAGCGTCCAGGAACGGTCCTCTCCCCACCCGTTTGTGAGGATCGGGGTCAGCGGTCCGGGCGCAACGTATGCGGTACTCACTTCGCCTCTTCTCCCTTCGTGTCAGTGGCCTCGTCGGCGACCGAGGTGGCGACCGGCTCAGTCCAGCCGTTCGCCGCGGCGATCTCGCGGCCCAGCAGGGTGGAGCGACCCGCGGAGGGGCCCTCGTCCTCGTGGCCGTCCAGGAAGCCGGCCAGGACGCGCTCGTTCTCCTTGAACGTGGGGGCCACGACGGGACCGCGCGTCGGGTGAATGTCGCGGCCAGCCTGGATGTCATCGATCATCGCCAGCGCCGAGGAAGGGGTCTGGTTGTCGAAGAATTCCCAGTTAACCATGACGACGGGCGCGTAATCGCACGCCGCGTTGCACTCGATGCGCTCAAGCGTGATCGTGCCGTCTTCGCTGGTCTCATCGGTGCCGACGCCGACCTTCTCGGAGACCTTTTCCCAGATCTCGTCGCCGCCCATGACGGCGCACAGCGCGTTCGTGCACACGCCCACCAGGTAGTCGCCGGTGGGGTGGCGCTTGTACTGCGTGTAGAAGGTGGCAACCGCGCTGATCTCTGCGCGGGGCAGGTCCAGCGTGGCGGAGATGAAGTCGATGCCGTCCGGGCTGACGTAGCCGTCAATGGACTGGATCAGGTGCAGCATCGGCAGCAGCGCGGAGCGCGAGTGACCGTCCGGGTAGCGGGCGATGATCTGCGCGGCGTCCGCCTGCAGGCGTGCCAGGGTGTCGGGTGTGTAGCTCATCGGTCAACGCCTCCGAGAACGGGGTCGATAGCGGCCAGTGCGACGACCACGTCGGCCAGCTGGCCGCCTTCGGTCATCATGGCCAGCGCTTGCAGGTTGGCGAAGGAGGGGTCGCGGAAGTGCGCGCGGAACGGGCGCGTGCCACCGTCGGAGACGAGGTGGACGCCCAGGATGCCCTTCGCATGCTCGACGGTCTGGTAGACCTGGCCGGCGGGCACGTGGAAGCCCTCCGTGACGAGCTTGAAGTGGTGGATGAGGGACTCCATGGACTCCCCCATGATCTCGCGGACGTGCTCGGCCGAGTTGCCCTGGCCGTCCGTGGCGACCGCCAGGCGGGCGGGCCAGGCGATCTCCGGGTCGGCGACCATGGTGGGCGCGCCCTCGCACTTGTCCAGCTTGTCGAGCACCTGCCAGATGATGCGCATGGACTCGTAGCACTCGTCGAAGCGAACCATCGTGCGGTTGTAGACGTCCGACTTGTCGCGGGTGGGAACGTCGAATTCGAAGTTCTCGTAGCCGCAGTAGGGCTGGCTCTTACGCAGGTCCAGGGGCAGGCCGGCGGCGCGCACTCCGGGGCCGGTCGAGCCGAGGGCCATCAGGCCGCTCAGCGGCATGACGGCCACGTCGCACAGACGCTTCTTGAAGATCGGGTTCTCCACGAGGATGTCCTGGAGTTCGCCGATGTCCTTACGGCAGCGGCGCAGGCGGTCACGAATGTAGTCCGTGGTACCCTCGCCGATGTCCTGCACGACGCCGCCGGGGCGGATGTACTCGTGGTTCATGCGCAGGCCGGTGATGCGCTCGAAGATACGCAGGATCTCCTCGCGGCCACGGAAGCCGATCGTCATGATCGTGGTGGCGCCCATCTCGTTACCGGTCGAGCCGATGGCGACCAGGTGCGAGGCGATGCGGCACAGCTCCATCATGAGGACGCGAATCAAGGTTGCGCGCTCGGGAATGTCCGCTTCGATGCCGAGGAGCTTCTCGACGCCGAGGCAGTAGGCGGCCTCCTGGAAGAAGGGGGCGACGTAGTCCATGCGCGTGCAGTATGCGACGCCCTGGGCCCACGTGCGGTACTCCATGTTCTTCTCGATGCCGGTGTGCAGGTAGCCGGTGTCGATGCGGGTCTCGCGGACCTTCTCACCGTCGAGCTCGAGGATGAGGCGCAGAACGCCGTGGGTCGCGGGGTGGACCGGGCCGAGGTTGACGACGATGCGCTCGGAGGTGATGGCCTCGATCTCGTGCAGGACGTCGTCCCAGTCGCCGCCCTGGGTGAGGACCTCGGGGATGTCCTCGATGGGCAGGTCGGTCGCGCCGGCGGGCGCGTGGAAGGCGGTGGTCATCAGTTCACACTCCTACGAACGTCGGCGGAGGCAGTGACGGCTCCCTTGAATTCGACGGGGATGCCGCCCAGCGGGTAGTCCTTGCGCTGGGGGTGTCCGACCCAGTCGTCGGGCATCGCGGTGCGCGTGAGCGAGGGGTGCCCGGTGAAGACGATGCCGATGAGGTCCCAGGTCTCGCGTTCCTGCCAGTCGTTTCCGGGGTAGATGGAGACGATGGAGGGGATGCGGGGGTCCTCGTCGGGGCACGTGACCTCGAGGCGGATCATGCGGTTGTGCGTGATCGAGTACAGGGGGTAGATGGCGTGCAGCTCACGGCCCTTGTCGAGGGGGTAGTGCGCGCCGTTGGTCCCCAGGCACATTTCGAAGCGCAGGTCCGCGTCGTCGCGCAGGTACTTGGCGACGCGCACGATGTGCTCGCGGGCGATGAAGATGCCGAGCTGTCCGCGATCGACGGTCACCTTCTCGATGACGTCGGCGACCTTGATGCCATCGGCGACGATGAGCTCTTCGAGGACGTCAACGACCTGGTCGAACCATCCGCCGTAGGGGCGGGAGGCCTCGCCGGGCAGGAAGGAATCGGTCACGAGGCCGGCGAAGCCGGAGGTGGAGGAGTCGGTGCCCGCGCCGAAGAGGCCCTCGCGGTGGGCGATGGGCTCGGGGAGGGCGAAACCGCGCTGCGACGAGGCCTGGGCGACCTCGGCGGGCGTGTTGTCCTCGGGGATGGAAAGGTCGCTCATGCGAGGAGTCCCTTCATCTGGTGGGTGGGGGTCGCCTCGAGGGCGGCCTGCTCGGCGCGGCGCGCGATCTCGCGGCGGTGGACGCCGAGGGGTTCCTTGCCGATCTGCTCACGCAGGACGAGGACCGCGTGGATGAGGGCCTCGGGGCGGGGCGGGCAGCCGGGCAGGTAGACGTCGACGGGGACGATGTGGTCGCAGCCCTGGACGACGGCGTAGTTGTTGAACACGCCGCCCGAGGACGCGCACGCACCCATGGAGATGACCCACTTGGGTTCGGGCATCGAGTCGTAGACGCGGCGGATGATGGGCGCCATCTTGTGCGAGACACGGCCCGACACGATCATCATGTCGGCGTGACGCGGCGAGGCGCGGAAGACCTCGAGGCCGAAGCGCGACATGTCGAAACGGGGGGTGCCGGCGGCCATCATCTCGATGGCGCAGCACGCCAGACCCATGGTGACGGGCCACTGGCTGTACTTGCGTGCGAGCCCGAGGACTTTTTCGACGCTGGTGAGCGCGATACCCGCGGGCAAGGATTCTTCAAGTCCCACTTGTCTTTTCCTTACTTATATCTCAGTAGTCCAGGCCGCCGCGTCGCCATTCGTAGGCGTAGGGGACGCAGAGGGTGACCAGGAAGCTCATCATGACGACCAGTCCGAACAGGCCCAGCTGGTTGAAGCTGACGGCCCACGGGTACATGAACACAACTTCGATGTCGAAGATGATGAACGTCATGGCGACCAGGTAGTAGCGCACCGGGAAGCGGCCCTCGGTGAGGTGGGCGCTGGTCGGCTGAATACCGCACTCGTAGTTGTCGGCCTTGGTTGTGGACTTCTTGGTGGGGCCCAGGATCGCGGAGGCGCCCAGGCCTCCGAAGGCTAGTACGAGGGCAGCTGCCGACATGATGAGCAGCGGCACGTAGGGATTCGTCATCGTTCCTCCCGGTTATCGGTGGTGGTGGTCATGCGGGGCGCACCACCTTGGTCAGCATTGTGATGAGTTGGTCGTCGAAGTCGCCCCCGGTCCTCTCGTACCCGTCCGACAAGAGTTTGTGGACGAGCGTCATGAGGCGCGCAATGGGCAGCCCGACGTTCGTGCAGGTGCGCATGATCGTCGGGTTTTCGATGAGCGCGACGAAGATGCGGCCCAGCTGGTAGTAGCCGCCGTATTCGTCGCGAAGCATGTGGGGGTATTCGCTCATGGCGCGGTCGATACCGGCGCGGTGGGAGCGGGACAGTGCCTGCGCGATGCACGAGGCGGCGTAGCGTCCGGCCTTCATGGCGGGGGCGATGCCTTCGCCGTTGTAGGGGGAGACCATGCCGCCGGCGTCGCCGACGAGGACGAGGCCCTGAACGTAGTGAGGCTTGCGGTTGAAGCTCATGGGCAGGGCGGCGGAGCGAAGCGCACCGATCTGGTTGTCGGGGGTGAAGCCCCATTCGCCCGGCAGGTTCGCGGTCCAGGTCTTGAAGACCTCGCGGTAGGGCAGGTTGGTGGCGCCTGCGCGCGAGGCGACGGAGCCCAGGCCGACGTTGACGATGCCCTCGCCCATGGGGAAGATCCAGCCGTAGCCGGGCAGCAGGTCGGAGGCGCCGGGGGTGCCGCTCCACAGTTCGAGGTGGGATTCCATCCACTCCTCGTTGCCGCGGGGGCTGTGGAAGTAGGCGCGCGCGGCGACGCCCATGGGGCGGTTCATCTTCTTTTCGAGGCCGAGGCTGGTGGCGAGTCGTGCGGCCACTCCCCCTGCGTCGACGACGATGGAGGCGCGCACCTCGACAGCGGTGGCGTTCTTGCCGCGCCCGCTCTTGGCGCTCACGCCGATGACGCGGCCGGAGCCATCCTGAATCGCGCCGACGACGGTGACGCCCTCGTAGAGGCGGGCACCCGCTTCGACGGCGCGCTTGGCGAGCGCGTGGTCGAGGTCCATGCGGGCGCGGGTCATGCCGTAGCCGGGCAGGGACTTTTGGTCGGGCCAATCCATGTGGACGGTGTGGCCGCCGCCGATGACGGTCAGGCCGCGGTTTCGCATCCAGCCGGTGGTGTCCACGCCCATCGCGATGAGCTCGTGGACGGCGGCCGGGGTGAGCCCATCGCCGCAGATTTTGTCGCGCGGGAAGGGGCTTTTCTCCAGGAGGACGACGTCGAGGCCTGCTCTGGCCAGGTGGTAGGCGGTGGAGGACCCGCCCGGGCCTGCGCCGACGACGACGACATCAGCGCTCATGTCGCTAGGCATGGTGGATGCCACGGCATTCCTCCGTCATGTGGTGCGCGGGTGCGTCCGCGCGAGTGTGCATGGTGGTTGAAGCGTGCACATCACTTCATTCCGCAAGCAACCCTAGCCAGGTAACCCTCAGTCGGCGAGCTAGGTTACTTTTTGGCTGTATTTCGGGGAATCATGCGGATCGCAGAGTTGCTCACCATCCCAATTTGCGCAACAAAACGTTGTCGTAAATAGCGGCCCCGACCTCGTCATCCGAACGCGGATACGCGCACGTGCGCTCAGCGCACACCCGAGAACAACGACACGCAGACTACCGCGATACGGCACATCACCCAACCCACCTTCAAAGCGCGGTCCCGACGTGCACACACACGTCGTCGAGTGGTCGGCACGACCCGCCTAACCCTCCCGGCCACGGCCTCGTCCACCACCTCACCCCAGTGGACGGCGCTCACTTCCTCTCCCGCCCCGGTCTCGAACCCGATGAAGGGCTTCATGCCGTGGGCACCCAAGGACGGAGGCGCACCCGGCGCGGTTGCGAACGCCCTGCCCTACACCCTCGAGTGGGCCACGTTCCCGGTGAACGCCGTCGTTACGGGGCGCAACACCTACGACTTCAAGAAAGTCGATACCCTCCTCGATGCGATTGCCTCTCGCGGACGCCAGGGCGCCATCCGCTTCTACCTGGACTATCCGGGGAGGACGACGGGCATGCCCCGCTACCTCCTCGACGCGGGCACGGATACGAGCCGCCAGTACGACCTGCACGGCAACAACAAGATCTCGTTCTCACCCAATTACGATGAGCCGGGTGTCCAGGAGATGATGCTGCGCTTCGTGGCTGCCCTCGGCGAGAAGTACGACGGCGTCCCGCGCATCGGCTACATCACGGCGGGCCTGTAAGGCTTCTGGGGCGAGGAGCATACCTACCCCTACAACGGCTACCTCAACGACCAGAATCCGAAGGCCATCAACTGGATGCCGTCTGACGAGTTCCGCGCCCGCCTCGTCGAGGCCTGGTACGAGGCCTTCGACGACACCTTCATCCAGAACCGCTACCCCACCGCGGCGACGAAGGCTCACGGCATGGGCTACTTCGACGATTCCCTCGGCTACGCGACCTTGGAGGGCACGAGCCGGCATTTCCTGCCCAAGCTGAAGGAACGGGGCGAGGCCGAGGCCTGGAAGAGCTCCCCGATCAGCGGCGAGCTCTACCCGCCCATCCAGGAGTGCATCTTCTCCCAGCCGCTGACCTGCCCGAACAGGGAGGCCGGCCGCGACTACAAGGGGCTCGAGTCGATCCAGGGTGTGCACGCGATGTGGCCGCTCGAGGTCATCCTCGTCGATGAGAACAATAAGATCGTGGCCAGCCAGACCATCGAGTCCACCCTGCCCTCGATCCTTCCGGGTCAGAGTGGGAGGGTGACCGCGCGGCTGCCGCTGCCGCCGAGCAAGCCCGCTCGCGAGAGGCCGGGACCCCCAGACAAGGGGCCCCGGCCTCTCACTACGTCTGTCGAGGCTGGTTCTACTTCGCGTGGTAGCGCGGGCTCGTACCAAGGTGTGTCGGGTACGGGTTCGTGGTTGCTCCGAGGACAGATTCGTCCAAGCCGCGGTATGTGTACGAGTTGTCAAAGACAATCTCCGCCGGTGGGACGACGCCATCGACATACTGCGCGATCTCCTCGGGGGTCGGACTGGAGCCGCCTCCCTTATCCGCGAGGGGGTTGACGTCGGGGTACTGACTGGGATCGGTATTCATCATTGTCGCCGGGCTCGCGACACCGTAGCCGGTGTACTGATTCCAGCCCCCATCCGGGTTCACGGTCGTGTGTATCAGCAGTTGCAGCAGCTGGTTTGATGTCGCATCGGGCCACTTCTGGCGGGCGAGAGCCAGGAAGCCGGCGACAATTGGGGCAGAGACAGAGGTCCCGTTCGTTTGAACCAACGAGGTGCCCGGGTATTGACGCACGGTCACAGGTCCTCCGACTGCAGCGACTGCTACGCCTTGCCCCCATGAGGAATAACTCGTCCGGGCACCGTTTGTGTCGACAGCAGACACCCCAACAACACCGGCCCAGTAAGAGAGTCCTGTTCTGCTTTCATCTCGAGCTTCATTACCAATGGCATCAGTGATGATAACGCCCTGAGTTACAGCCCGAGCCACTGCCCATTTGAGGCCATTGCCATGATCCGACGAACTTGTTGTATTAACAATCAACGAGGCACCATCATTGATCGCATGATTAATGAGAGACGCATTGGAGGTAAGGTCCAGCCCACCTGCCGTCATACAGTCGTTACCGGGAACACTTGTCTTATCAACATTTGTATACGTTAGGAGTGAAATCTCTGGAGCGACTCCATAGCCATCTGCAACTAGCACAGATGCAACTGCAGTACCGTGACTCTTACTTTCTGCACTCGCATTCACCGTGCAGGGACTCTTATCTGCAATCCTCGCACTGCTCAGTTCAGGCGATTCTATGGCAACGGGGCCATCAATCATCGCCACCGTCACTCCCCCGCCCGTGTACCCTTTTGCTCGCGCCTGGTCCAGGTGGTAGTACGCGAAGTAGGGCTGGTCTGCCGCTGTGATGGTGTCGGCCGCATTGGCCGGCTCTGCGGGCAGCGCCGTTACGGCGATAGCGAGTGTTGACGCGCAGACTGCCGTGAGGGACGCGCGCACAGTCGAGCGGTAACGAGTCACCATTGGCGGGGGTCCCATCCGTCGTCCTCGCGCTTCGCGGGTGCCAGGTCCTTGTCCGATCCGTAGGTCTGCGACATGGGATTCACGTAGCCTTCAGGCAGCGCATCGGGATCATCGTCCAGGTACCTGTAGGCCTGGTACTTGCGGCGCTTTGCTTTCTTGTCGTCCTTCGAGCCACCCGCACCCGCTCCCATGCCACTGCCCATAAACGCACCCCGGTTCGCGCCGGAAGCGCCACCTTGAGCAGCGGAAGAGCCTGCCGCTCGAGGAGTAGCAGTCGTTCCGCTTACGCCGGTTCCAGCTGCATTTCCACTTCCCGCCTGCGAGGGGGCGCCATACGTTCCAAACCCCTTGCCGCTATATGTCCCAGGGATCACAGAAGCTGCTCCCGATCCGCCAAAGGATCCCGCTCCCATACGTGCGGCCCCACGCATGCCAAGGACACCAGCTCCGAGCGCGCCGAGCCCGGCGAGGCGCCCGGCAGAACCGTTGTCAGCAGCGGGCCCCCCATTGATGCGCCACAGTGGGTGATCGATGTCGGTGGGATTGGCGGGAACGTGACCGCCCCACACAACTCCGTTTCGGTGGTGATTCGCGTCCACCCTCGTGTGCATGAGATCCATACCCATCAGGTCCTGCGGATTCGTGATGGGACGATCGTAGGAGCCATCCATATCGGGCGGCAGGTATCGCTTGGAGACTTGCTGTGATGCCAACGCGCGACGACGAGCAAACTCGTCAGTCTCCGGATCTGCATACCCATCCGGATAGAGAGATCTATCGGAGCGTAGACCAGCACGGCCATAGTCATCGTCAGCACTACGGCCATATACCCCTGAGTCATATGTTGAAACATTGACATAACCACGATCCAAATTCGTCGCAGCGTCGTCACTAAGAACCGGAATCGTCCTTCGAGTTCCTCGAGTGCAGCCAATAATGCCGTTTTGCGTCGACGTATTGACACCGGCGCTGAGCTCATTCAAGCCACTATTCAAGCGCTCAAGAATCTCGGTCGCAGCCACCTCACGCATGGCGTTCGCCTGCGCCTCGACGCCGTCAACATACGCCGCGCCAGTCGACAACACGGTGTTTGCAACCAGTCCTGGCACTGCTCCCCCCACGACACCAATAGCAGGCGTATAGGGCAGCACAACCTTCGCAGCATTGCGCATTGCTGCCGTTTTTGAATCGATGAGTGTCGGCGACAGACGACGCGCGTCAGCGGCGGCCTGTGCAATAGCCTGACGAGCAGCAACATAGCGAGCGATCCCACCCATGTAGTAGGAGCGCTTCGCTTCCAGACGTGCAACAGTCTGATCTGCCCACGCCTTGAGGGCTTCTCCAGTCTTTCCTGTAAACCCCTGATGCTGTTGGAAATGCTGCACCCGCTCGATCGCCTGATCGAAGCCGTCAATGACACGCTTATGTTCGCTATCCCAGGAATGCAATTCTGCATTGTGTTCCGCTTGCGCGGCAAAAGTCATGACGCGGTCGTACATCGGCGAAGAAACCATGTGTTGTCCTTTGATTCTCAGAACTCGGGCATTGCGCCGGCTGCGGTAGGCGCATCATCGGGCTGTGTGCTCGGGGCTGCGGAAGGCGCACTCGTCGTTCCAGCAGTAGAGGAGGCAACAGCGACCGAAGGATCGGACTGAAGCGCTCGGTTGATTGCTTCGAGGACCGACGCGTTTGCTTCCTCGCTGTTGACGGCTTCACGAACAGCATCCGCCAGGTTCATCTGAAAGGTATCGAAGATAGCGCGCTCATCGGCAAGCATCTCGTCAACAGAGTCGAAGAACCGCACTGCACTATTGCGAAAATCCTGCGCGCCTTGCTCGTCGGTCCAACGGGTTGCGGTTTGGGCGCGATTCAGCGAACCGGCAGCATCATTCGACTGGGTGAGACCGCGCCCCCCTCATCCATATCACCGTTCGTTTGAGCGTGTTGCTCTTCATCGAAACCGTAATCAGCACTCATACTCATCCTCCTGTCAGCAACCGAACAACACCGCCGGTCAGGATTCACTTACCTGACCTAGTCTAGGCCCACGCGCAACAACTTCACAATCAGTCCAGACACCCGAGAACACAGGCAATCGCGAGGTCTTGCCCCGGCCTCGTCGTGTCAGCGATTACGGCAGCGGCTTGACCGCGCGGTGCATGCAGGCGATGCCGCCGGTGAGGTTACGGTACTCGACCTCGCTCCAGCCGTTCGCGGCGATCATGCGGCCGAGCTCCTCCTGGGCCGGCCACGCGCGAATCGACTCGACCAGGTAGTCGTAGGCGCCGTCGTTCGTGGAGACCAGGCGCGCGATCGCCGGCATGACGGTCGACTGGTAGACGTTGTACATGCCGCGGAAGACGCGCGAGGGCGGGGTGGAGAACTCCAGGACCACGAGGCGGCCGCGCGGACGCACGACGCGCGCCATCTCGCGCAGCGCGAGCTGCGGATCCGGGATGTTGCGCAGGCCCCACGAGATGGTGACTGCGTCGAAGGAGCCGTCCTCGAAGTCCAGGTCCATGGCGTTGCCGTGCACGAACTCGATCTCGGGGTGGCGCTCACGGCCGACCTCGATCATGCCTTCGGACAGGTCGCAGGCGACGACCTCGGCGCCGCCCTTGGCCAGCGCGGCCGACGACGTGCCGGTACCAGCCGCCAGGTCGAGGATGCGTTCGCCGGGGTGCGGGGCGACAGCCTTGCGCAGGGCGGTCATCCACACCCTGTCTAAACCGCCCGTCATCAGCGCATCCATCGCGTCGTAGCGAGAGGCGAGGGAGTCAAACATCGAGGCGATCTCTTTGGGATCCTTGTTCAGGTCCGCGCGCGGGGATTCAGTCATGCGTTAATACTCGCACGTCTTTCAGCGCGCCGCCGCCCCTACTCCTACCATGGAACCCATGCACACTGACTTCGGATGCTCGCGCCTCGTTTTTCGGGCGTCGGTCCTACCCCCGCAGCACCCGGGGTCTACCTGCTCACTGACATCCCTGCTTCCCGACTCCGGGGGCGCCGCCTGGCTGGGTGAGCGCCGCCAGATGATCGGCCTGGGACGGGCGCTCACGGTCGAGTCCGCGACTCCGGGTGCGATCGCCGACGTGCGCCGCGCGTGGGAGGCGACCCCGACCTCGGCAACCGACCCGCACGCTGACGCAGCACGCCCCGGGGAAGCCACCCCGGCCTCGGCCCCCGGCGGCGCGCCCTCCCCCGTTCTTTTTGCGTCCTTCGCGTTCCGCTCCCCCGCCCGCTCGGTCGCCTTCGTGCCCGCGCTGACTCTCATCGACGAGGCCGGGGCCCGCTGGGCGATCACGGCGGGCATCGGGGACGCCCCGGATCCGCTGGCGGCTGTTGACGCGGCCGTTGCCGAAGCGAGGCCCTCCCCGCGCGCGCCGGAATCCCTGACGTTTGGGCACGGGTCGATGTCGCGCACCCAGTGGCGAGACTCGGTGCGAGCGATGGCGCAGCGCCTGCGCGATGGCGCCGCCGACAAGGCCGTCATGGCGCGCGATATGACGGTGCGATGCGCCCACGGATTCGACGAGCGTTTCCTGCTCGAGCGCTTGAGCGACCTGTATCCGTCGACGTGGCGTTTCTGCGTGGATTCGCTGGTGGGTGCGTCTCCGGAGATGCTGATCGCGGCCTCGGGCGGCACGGCGAGTTCGCGCGTCCTGGCGGGAACGTGCAAGCCCGGCGAGGGCGAGATGCTCGCCTCGAGCCAGAAGGATCTGCGCGAGCACGACCTGGCCTCGAAGTCCGTGTCCTCAATCCTGACGCAGCTGTGTACCTCGGTGACGACTCAGGGGCCGTTCCTCCTGTCGCTGCCCAACGTCGTCCACCTGGCGACGGACGTTCACGCGCGCCTGGGGTCGGCACATCTGCTCGACCTGGTGGCCGCCTTGCATCCGACGGCCGCCGTATGCGGCACTCCGCGCGACGCGGCGATGCGCCTCATCGAGCAGCTGGAAGACACGGAACGCGGCCGCTACTCGGGGCCCGTGGGCTGGGTGGATACGGCCGGGGACGGCGAGTTTGCGATCGCGCTGCGCTGCGGGCTCACGTCGGGCACGCGCCTGCGCCTCTTCGCTGGTGCCGGCATCATGCCGGACTCCGACCCGGACGCCGAGCTGGCCGAGACCGAAGCGAAGATGCGCCCGCTCCTGGACGCCCTCGGCGTCTGAACGACTCGTCGATACGCAAAGGCCCGCCGTCCCTGAAAGGGACAGCGGGCCTCGTTAGCGCGCGGAACTGGAGTCACTCCGCACGCGCGCACACGCGCTCAACGTGTACGCAACGCACGCAGCTCACTGAATCCGCACGGACACGTCCTGCGTCTGCCCGTCGCGCACGATCGTCATGGCGACGGTGTCGCCAGCCTTGTAGCGGCGCACGTAGCCGATCAGCTGCTTGGGGCTGGTCACTTCCTGGCCTTCGACCTTGACGATGACGTCGCCGGCGCGGATGCCCGCCGCGGAGGCGCCGGAACCTGCGGACACATCTTGGACCTCGGCGCCCACGTAGGTGTCGGAGCCGACGGTCGTGGTCGCAGCCTTGACGGTCACACCGAGCATGCCGTGCGAGGCGGTGCCGGAGGCGATGAGCTGGTCCGCGATGGACACGACCAGGTCGGAGGGGATCGCGAAGCCCAGGCCGATTGAGCCCGCCTGCCCGTCGGAGGACGAGGAGAGCGACTTGATCGAGGAGTTAATGCCAATAACCGCGCCGGTCGCGTCGAAGAGCGGGCCACCCGAGTTGCCAGGGTTGATGGAGGCGTCAATCTGGATCGCGTTCGTCACCACGAGCTCCGAGGACGCCTGAGTCGGGTCCTGCGACGAGGAGTCCTCAGCCATGGAGACCTCGACGGGGCGGTTGAGCGCGGAGACGATGCCGGTCGTCACCGTGTTCGACAGGCCCAGAGGCGCACCGATCGCCATGACGGGGGCACCGACCTCGAGGTTCGCGGAGGTGGCGAAACGCGCGACGGTGAGGTCCGATGGCGGGTCCTCCAGGCGGATGACGGCCAGGTCGGTGGTCTTGTCGTGACCGACGATCGATGCGGAGTAGAGGCGCCCGTCCGCGAGGGTCACCTGGATCTGGCCGCCGCCCAGGACGGAGGAGATGACGTGGTAGTTCGTGACGATGTCTCCCTGCGCGTCGTAGATGACGCCCGAACCGGTACCACCCGACGACGCGCCCTGGGTCTGGATCGTGACGACGGCGGGCGATACGGCGGAGGCGACGTCCGTCCAGTCCGTCCCGGAGCTATTGGACGCGGGCACGGCCGCGACCGTTCCCCCGTTGAGGTTGGTCGGCGTGGAGGCGCGCAGCATCGTCGGGCGCGCGTAGAACACGGCGCCGAGGGTCAGGCCGATCGTCAGGAGCATCGCGCCGAAGAGGGCCACCCAGCCCGGCCCCTTCTTCGTGACGACGACGGTGGGCGCCACAGCCGTGGGAGCGGGAGCCGCCTCGGGCGAGGCCGGGGCCGCGTATCCGCCGTAGGGTTCGCCCGTGGGGGCGGAGTATGCGCCGCCAGCCGCGGGGGCTTCCTGCGCGGCTAAGTCGGGATCCTGAACCGTCGCACGCTGCGGGTAGTTGGGGGCCGAGGCCGTGACGGTATCGCGCGACGAATCGGCGTCGGGGGCCGGAATCTGAGACTCGTTCATGCTTTCCTCTGATGTCAGTTCGTTATCTGTCCACCAGTATGAGTCGCTTCCTCAAAGAGCCACTGAAAGCGTCCTGCAAGTTTCCTGAAAACCGCTGCTCTCACAGCGAACGCATCCCACGATGTTCAGTTGAGGATGTCCCGGATAGCCGCGTACAGGTGCGCGGCGCGCTCGACGGGCGCGTGAATCAACCGTGGGCCGCTGATGGGTTGGGCGAGCAACGACTCCAGTTCCTGAGGCTCGTCGGCTCGCGCGAAGGCGACACCGTACGCGGCCGCGAGCGCCTCGTAGTCGACCTCCTGGGCGACACCAAACCACCGGTCGTAGGCCTCGGGGGTGGTGGCGCGCCCGTGTTCGAGGGTGGCGAAGATGCCGCCACCGCGGTCGTCGGCGACGACGATATCCAGGTGAGCGCCCACGCTCGCTGCCAGGGCCAGGGAGGACGCGTCGTGGCAGGCCGTCAGGTCACCCATGACGGCGGTGACGCGTTCTCCCGCAGGGGCCGTGGCCTCGCCGACGCTCCCGGCGCCCACGGCGATACCGACGGCGGTCGCGATGGTGCCGTCGATGCCGGCCTGGCCGCGGTTCGAGTGGATGGCGCGCCCTTCCAACGTGGGGACGGCCAGATCGAAGGCGCGCACGGGGTTGGATGCACCGAGGACGAGAGGGCCGCTCGTAGAGGCGGCGACGGCTCGCGCCAGGTCGAGCGTCGTACGCCCGGAACCGGCGGCGAGCAGAGAATCGATGCGCTCACCTGCCGCGCGAGCGGCGTCGCGCACGTGCGATGCCCACTCGGCCTGTGCGGCGCGAATCGGTTCGCGCGCGGGCTCCAGGTCGGCCACCACGACCGAGGCATTGCCCGAGATGTCGACCCACGGGGCGTGCGGGTCGACGAGGATGACGCGTACGTCGGGGCGCGCGAGGAGGGCGTGGATGGGGCGAGACAGCGTCGGGCGGCCCGTGACGACGACGGTATCGGCCTCCCGTCCCAGCGGCGAAGCCACGAGGGACTGCTCGAAGGGGGTGACTCCCCCGCCAGCCCACGCGCCCGAGGCCGGCTCTGCCAGCAGGGGAAATCCCGAGGCGCGCGACCACTCCAGCGCACGAGGCGAAGCCCCTTCGCCTGCAACAATCAGCCCGGCGGCGGCAGGGCCGACCACGTCCTCCCAGCGCGCGCTCACGGGGGACGCAGGAAGCACCCGGGTCGGGCGCGGGACGAAGCAAGCCCCGGCCTCGTCCCCGGAAGCCGCGGGCGTGAGGGGGTCGCGGAAGGCGACGTTGATCTGGACAGGCCCGGGGGTGCCCGTGGGTGCGCCGCACGCGGCGGCGACGCAGCGCGCCAGGTGTCCGACCAGCGTAGCCGAGGCCTCCTGGGGTTCCAGGTCCACCTGCGCGCGCACGTGGGTGCCGAAGAGCCGCGACTGGTCGGTTGCCTGGGACGCGCCGACGCCTCGCAGCTCGCCGGGGCGGTCGGCGCTCACAACCAGGAGCGGCAGGCGCGCGTGGGAGGCCTCGAGGACCGCGGGCGCGAGTTCGGCGACGGCTGTCCCCGAGGTGACGACGATGGCGGGCAGGACCCCGGTACGGGCCAAGCCGACGGCCGCAAAACCTGCGCCGCGCTCATCCAGGACGGCGCGTACGTCGCCGCCGAAAGAACCCGCTTCGAGGGCGTAGGCGAAGGGCGCGGAGCGCGAACCCGGGCAGTACAGGACGTGCGTGACGCCTAGGGCATCCAGGGACGAGAGGATAGCGCTGGCGGTATCGACGGAGGGCATGCGCCCAGCCTACCGGGAGCCCACCCTCAGATGCTCAGCCATGCCTTCGAGGCGCATGCCCCAGCGGGTGACGAGATCGCCGTCGACCGGAGTGCGGTCGATGAGCTCCTGGTCCGGCTCGAGGCGCCCCACAGGAAGGCAGCCACGCTCGGGAATCAGGGGCTGGGTCACGTCGCCCACCAGCAGCGAGGCGGTGGCCAGCCCGGCGGCCCGGGGCACACCGGGAACGGCGGCAGCCGCGGCGACGCCGACCGACAGGCCGACGGAGGTCTCGAGGGCGGAGGACACGACCACACCGAGGCCGCTCTTGCGGGCGACCTTCAGGGCAGCGCGCACGCCTCCGAGGGGCGCAACCTTGATGATGACGACGTCGGCGGCCTCCTTGCGGGCCACCTCCAGGGGATCCTCGGCGCGGCGGATCGACTCGTCGGCAGCGATCGGCACGTCCACGGATCGGCGTATCTGGGCCAGCTCGTCCACCGTCAGGCAGGGCTGCTCGACGTACTCGATGGGGACAACGCCGGCGGCCGAGGCCATTGCGGGGATGGCCTCGCGAGCCTGATCGACCTCCCACGCGCCGTTGGCGTCAAGGCGGATCATCGCCTGCCCGCCCACGGTCTCGCGCAGGGCGTCGGCGACGGCGGCGATACGGGCACAGTCGCGCCCAACGCTGACGCCGGGCTCGGCGACTTTGATCTTCGCGGTCGCGCACTCGCCCGAGGCTTTCACGCGCTCGTAGGCTTCCTCAGGCGAAATGACGGGGATCGTGACGTTGACGGGCACGAACTTGCGTCGAGGCACCGGAGGCAAACGGCGAGCGGACTCGAGGGCTGCGGCCAGCCAGCGCGAGGACTCCAGGTCGTCGTAGTTCCAGAAGGGCGCAGCCTCTCCCCAACCGGCATGTCCGTGCAGAAGAAGGCCCTCGCGGCGTGTCACCCCGCGGAAACGCGTCGTCATCGCAACCTTGTACACCAATATGTCATCGACGCCCTCGAGGGCGTAACGCGCTTGGCGACTCAATGTACGCATCGGAATGCGCATGAGCGTCGGTTGCGGGGCATTCATGAGGAACCTCCTTACTTACCGGTAATATTATCGCGCAACCTTGGCTTCGCAACAACTCGATCACGCTGACACTTGTATGCGCTTATGTAGTAAGCGCCCCAAAGTGACAGACTCCCCAACAGAGCAGAACGCCTGGCAAATAAAAGAGTATGTCACGACATACGCATCAGTGACTAGTTATCTCACCATCCGCGAAAACGAGAGCACCCTTTGTCCCGATTGGTTAGGTTGCGCACATCCACCGCGTCGGAGAGCCTGACCACCCCTTCAGCAGGGCCCATCGAGCCCCCTCCCGCACGCACGCGCACCGCACCGCCCCCGCCTCGTCGATTAGAATCCGAGGCATGAGTGCACTCCCCTTCGTCTCCGACACCTTCGATCCGACGCGTTGGCGCGAGGTCGAGGGTTTCAACTTCGCCGACATCACCTACCATCGCGGCATCTCGCGCGGCCCCGAGGTGGACGGCCGCCCCGAGGGCGCCGACATGCCGGTCGTGCGCATCGCCTTTGATCGCCCCGACATCCGCAACGCCTTCCGCCCTGGCAGCGTCGACGAGCTGTACCGCGCGCTCGATCACGCGCGCCAGACCTCCTCGGTCGCGGCCGTGATTCTGACGGGCAACGGCCCATCGGCACGCGACGGCGGCTATTCCTTCTGCTCCGGGGGCGACCAGAGGGTCCGAGGCCGGGACGGCTACCGCTACGAGGTCGAGGGAGCGGACCCCGAGGCGGCCACCGCGCAGCGCCGCGAGCAGATCGACCCCGCGCGCGCCGGACGCCTGCACATCCTCGAGGTTCAGCGCCTCATCCGCACGATGCCGAAGGTCGTCATCGCGGCCGTCCCCGGCTGGGCCGCCGGCGGTGGGCATTCGCTGAACGTGGTCGCGGACCTGTCGGTCGCCTCCATCGAGCACGCGGCGTTCATGCAGACGGACGCGAACGTCGGCTCCTTCGACGCGGGCTACGGCTCGGCGCTGCTGGCCCGCCAGGCCGGGGATAAGCGTGCGCGCGAGATCTTCTTCCTGGCCGAGCGCTACGACGCTCAGACCGCGGAGCGTTGGGGCGTCATCAACCGCGCGGTGCCGCACGCGCAGCTGGAGGAGACCGCGCTGGAGTGGGCAGCAACCATCGCGACGAAGTCCCCGCAGGCCATCCGCATGCTCAAGTTCGCCTTCAACCTGGCCGACGACGGGCTGGCCGGTCAGCAGGTCTTCGCGGGCGAGGCCACGCGCATGGCGTACATGACGGCCGAAGCACAGGAGGGGCGCGACGCCTTCCTCGAGCATCGCGCCCCCCGCTGGGAGGACTACCCCTACTACTACTGAGGCGTCGCCCATCGGCAGCTGCTCATTGGGCAGCCTTGCTCGTCGGCAGCCCGATACGGAGCCCCGGGATCTCGCCGATCCTGGGGCTCCGCCCGTCTCACGTGAGGTAGACGCGCGCCTCCCATGGCTCCAGGACTGTCGGTACTCCCCGGTCCTCCTCGGGCAGGTCGCGGTTGGATAGGAGGAGCTCCCCGCTGACTTCACGCGCCGCCTCGCCGAGGGAGGCGGGCTGGGAGGAGAGGTTGACGAGGACCGTTGCCACGGCCTCGCCGAGGGTGCGGCGATAGGCGAAGATCGCGGGCGAGGGGGCACCGATACGCTCGAACGCCCCGGCCGCGATGACGGGGAGCCCGTGTCGGATGTCCGCGAGCGCGCGGTAGTAGGCGTAGATGGAGGACGGGTCACCGACCTGGGAGGCGGCGTTGATCTCCCGATAGTTGGGGGTGACGCCGATCCACGGGGTGCCCTGCGTGAAACCGGCGTTCTCGCTTGCGTCCCACTGGACGGGGGTGCGCGCGTTGTCGCGGCCGGTGAAGGCCAGCCCCTTCAGGACGGCCTCGGGGCTCTCCCCCGACTCCACCGCCTCACGGTAGTAGCGCAGCGCCTCGACATCCCGATAGTCCTCGATGCCACCGAATACGCCGTTGGTCATGCCGAGCTCCTCGCCCTGGTACACGTAGGGCGTGCCGCGCAGCATGTGCAGGGCGGTAGCCAGGGCGGTGGCCGACTCGTAGCGCCACTCCTCGTCACCGAAGCGGCTGACGGCGCGCGGCTGGTCATGATTATCCAGGTAGAGGCTGTTCCACCCGACCTCGCCCTGGGCCTCCTGCCAGGCGCTCAAACAGTCGGCGAGCTCGCCGGGCCGCAGCGGGCGCGGATGGAACTTCCCCGCTTCGAGGCCGAGGTCGACGTGGTCGAACTGGAACACCATGTCGAGCTCGCGCCGCGCCGGGTCCGTGAACAGCAGGACGTTATCGCGGCGCACGCCCGGGCACTCGCCGACCGTCATGGTGCCGCTGCGGTCCTCGAAGACCTCGCGCCGCATCTGCGCGAGATATTCGTGCAGGTGGGGACCCTGCGAGAAGTGCGGGAAGCCCTCGCCCCACGCGCGCCCGGGGTAGACGATCCCGTCGGGCAGGCCCGGGTTCTTCGAGATCAGGTTGATGACGTCCATGCGGAAGCCGTCGACGCCGCGGTCGAGCCACCAGTTCATCATCTCGTAGACGGCCGCGCGAACCTGAGGGTTGTCCCAGTTCAGGTCGGGTTGCTTCTTGTGGAACAGATGCAGGTAATACTGTCCCGTGGCCTCGTCCCACGCCCAGGCCGAGCCGGAGAAGAAGGACCCCCAGTTGTTGGGCTCAGCTCCGGCCTCGCCGCCCACGCACCCGGGGCGAGGATCGCGCCAGATGTACCAGTCACGCTTCAGGTTATCCCGCGAGGAACGCGACTCGACGAACCACGGGTTCTCGTCGGAGGAGTGGTTGACGACCAGGTCCATGACGAGGCGCATGCCCCGCTCGTGGACACCCTCCAGCAGGCGGTCGAAGTCCGACAGGGTGCCGAACATCGGGTCGATGTCGTAGTAGTCGGCGATGTCGTAGCCGTTGTCGGCCTGCGGGGAGGCGTAGATCGGCGAAAGCCACAGGACGTCCACGCCGAGGGCCTGCAGGTAGTCGAGCTTGGAACGGATCCCCTCGAGGTCACCGAAGCCGTCGCCGTTGGAATCCTTGAAGGAGCGCGGGTAGATCTGGTAGACGACCGCGCCCTTCCACCACTCGTCGGCCCCCAGGCCGTTGCCGTGGGGGTGTAGCGCATCGTTACAGAAGAACATGGAGCACCTGCCATACGTTGAGGTCGGGCACGTCGGCCCGCTGCCATTAGGAGCAGACTACCGTGTCTGACTTGCCTCGCCCCACCGTATGCCGCGGCGTGGGTCAAAGCCGCCTCCAGTCAAAAGCCGTCCAACACGGCCCCTCCAGTGGCATTTCCGCGACAATACTCGCCCAGCACACCCAAAAACGCCGAATTTGGGGTGTTTTGAGTGCACTGGGCGAACTTTTTCGCGCCTACACGGCGACATTGAAACCAACAACACCACCGCTCACCCCCAACAAGGGACCACTGAAACCACCATCACCTCTGCGCCCAAAAAATGCACCAAAAACACCCATTTCCCACCCGCAAAGGCGATAACGGTTTCAATCCCACACAGGCACAAGCAAGCAAAGGCGACGATGGTTTCAAACCACCGGGCCACCTCGCCTGCAGCACCCACACGCGGCACCCGCGGGCGGCGGCGAGGCCTGGCCGGACAACAAGCCGACGTGCCCGGCCATACGTCAGCACACCAGTCCCCACTGGCGTGGAGGGCACCGGAACACCAGCGGCGCAACAAACACCCGCCACGGACATGACAAAGTGGGCCGGAACCCCTCTCGGTTCCGGCCCACCCTCGATGCTCAGTGGCGATCAGCAGCGCACGGCGCGCGTCAGTAGTGCACGACCACCGTGTCACCCATGTCGGTCCAGTCGTAGATGAACTTCGCGGCGTCAACGGGCATGTTCACGCAGCCGTGGGAGCCGCCATAGCCGCTCCACCCGAAGGAAGAGCGCCAGGGGGCGCCGTGCATCGCGTAGGAGCCGGTGAAGTAGGTGACCCACGGGACGCCTTCGGTCTCATACTTGGAGCCGTCGGCGTTCTCGCCGCGCATGGTCTGCACGTCGTACTTGAGGTAGACGTGGAAGGTGCCAGTGACGGTGGGCGTGTCGGGGGCGCCGGGCACCATGTAGAAGGGGCCGCCGGCGACCTTGCCGCCAACATAGGCGGTGACGGAGGCGTCGGAGAGGTTGATGTCGACCCACTTTTCGCCCTCGGCGGCCTGGTAGACCAGGTTTTCGGTGCCTTCGGCGACATGCTTGGTCTCAGAGCCGGGCTCGACGTCGTCGTAGTGGAACAGGCCCTCGTAGGCCTTGCCGTCGGTCATGGCGGCGACGACGTCCTTGGTGATCTGTTCGGTGTTGTTGGTCTTGAGGCCCTTCTTGCCTTCGCGGGCAACGGTCAGGACGTTGCCTTCGGAGTCGACGTTGTCGACGCGGTTTTCGGGCTTGACGTCGGTCTTGGCGGCCAGGGCGTTGACCCAGTCGGCGACCTTGACGGCGCTGATGGAGGGCGTGTCGAGGCTGCCGTCATCCTTGGTGAGGAATTCGACCCACTGGACCTTGTCGGAGCGCTCGGCGGTGAAGGTGTCGATGCCGTCGGAGATTTCGATGGGCGTGTCGAGGAGGGCGTTGGCCTTCTCGGCGGCGGCCTCCGCGTTCTCCGTGGTGATGGAGGGTTCCATCTGGCGCACACTGACGTCCTGGGTGACGGAGGTGAGGGTGGCGCCGGCCTGCTTGACGACGGCGGCCACGTCGTCTGTGGACACGCCGTTACCGTTTTGAGCGGGGGTGACGGTGAAGGATTCACCGTCGTCGCCGACAACGACCGCGGCGTCCTTCATTTCCGAGGTCAGGGTGGAGTTCGCGGTGGCCGCGAGCTTCTTGATGGATTCCTCGCTGACGGTGACGACGGGGTCGACGTTGCGCTTGGAGAAGAGGGCGCTGATGAACGCGGGGAGGGATGTGGAGCCCTTCATTGCGGCATCGGCGGTCTGGTCGGCGTCGACCGTGATGCCGGCTTCGTTGAGCGAGGCCTGCGTGGTCTTGCCTTCGACCGTAAGGGTCACGTTGGTGGCGTCGGCACGCTGGTTCACTGCGGAGACGACTTGATCGCGGGTCATGCCCGCGACGGAGGTTCCGGCGATGGTGGTGCCGGGCAGGGCACGTCCGGAGTAGTTGGCTGCGTAGACGACGCCGGCGCATACGACGAGGAGGACGAGAGCGCTCACGACGCCGATCGCCCATCTGGTTTTCAGGGATAGTTTTTTGAGCATCGTTACCTATCGTATCGCCTCACGCATGGCTACGGGGAAATTCCGTTGAATTTTCAGCTGAGTTATCGACCACAACGAAATATGCGAAATACCGCCCTTTCGACCAACGAATCAACCGACAAACGTTATTATTGCCGCGAGTTCCCTCGCCACCTGCGAGAACGCGAGCCTTTATCCTTGTTGTATATGCGTTTGCCGTCGTTTTTGGGAGGCTTATCATGGCTGCGCCGCGACTTCTTGTTGTGCCCGGAGGCACGTCTATCGGTGCCGTCGCTCTGGCGAACGCGTCGATTCATAAGCTTGTGGAGCTGTACGAGGAGCGCCAGGCGGACCCGGATCATCCGGCGCCGCACACGGTTGTCATCCTGCGCACACCGGGGGATGTGCCTCCGGCGACGCTGCGCGGCTCCGCGGTGAGCCCCGAGGATGCGTTCCCCGAGGACCGCTACCCCGGCCTCGCCGAGGCGATGAACGCGGACCCGCATTTCTTCGACGGTATCGACCTGGTCGTTCCGACGTCGGGGTCGAGCGCGGGCACCCCACGCCTCGTCGGCTTGTCGATTGAGGCTCTCATTGCGTCGGCAAAGGCCACCGAGCTGGCTCTGGAGGGTTCGGGCCGTTGGATCCTGGCGCTGCCGGCGCACCACATTGCGGGCGCGATGATTCTGCTGCGCGCGGCGGTCGCGGAGACGAATCCGCAGATCGTGGATACATCCGAGGGCTTTGATCCCCGCGCGCTCCTGCCCGCTATTGCGGGCGCCACGCAGGATGGGATGCCCGGCTACCTGTCGCTCGTGCCCACCCAGCTCGCACAGTGCCTCGAGGCGGGCGAGGAGGTCGTGGGGCCGATGCGTTCCCTGTCGGCGATCCTCGTGGGGGGCGCGGCGACGAATCATCAGCTGCTCGACCGCGCGACCAAGGTCGGCCTGAAGGTGCGCCTCACGTACGGCATGACGGAGACGGCGGGCGGCTGCGTGTACGACGGCAAGCCGCTGCCGGGCACGTCGGTGCGCGCGGTCGACTGGGACGGGCGCACGCGCCTGGCGATTAACGGTCCGACACTGATGACTCGTTATTTGGATGCGGAGAGTCCTTTCTTCGACGAGGGCGGCCACCGTTGGCTGCTCACCGGGGACATGGGCATTATCCGGGCTTCTGGGACGGTGGAGGTGCGTGGTCGCGCGGACGACGTGATCGTTTCGGGTGGCCTGTCGATTGCGCCGGGTCCGGTGCGCCGGGCGGTCCGCTCGTTCGAGGGTGTGTCGGATGCGTGGATCATGGCGTCGCCGGACGAGAAGTGGGGGCACGTGGTGACTGCGCTGGTAGTGCCCGAGCAGATGCCGTCGGATTCGTTGGAGATGGCGGAGCTCGGCTCGGCGGTGCGCGAGCACGCGGCCGCTCGGATTGGGCGCGCGCAGGCTCCTCGTCGGGTTGTGGCGGTCAAGGCCCTCCCCTACCTGGGTTTCGATAAGGTCGATCGCGCTGCTGCAGTGCAGGCCGCGGCCGAGACCTCGGGCACGGAACGGGAGTGGGTGCGCTAACCCGCTGCCCTGGTGCGCCCCCGCTCCAACTACACTGGTGGCATGGCTTCCGTTTCGAATTGGATTGAAGGCGCTCGCCTGCGCACCCTCCCTGCCGCCGCTGCACCCGTGATCGTGGGGTCGGCGGCCGCGCACTACCTGGGGGGTTTCAGCGCGGCGCGCGCTGCCCTGGCGCTGCTCGTGGCACTGGCCCTGCAGGTGGGGGTCAATTACGCGAACGATTATTCGGATGGCATTCGCGGGACGGACGATAATCGCAAGGGACCTGCACGCCTGACGGGCGGGGGCCTCGCCAAGCCGAAGACTGTGCTGGCGGCGGCGCTGGGTTCGTTTGCACTGGCTGGGGTCGCGGGCCTCGCGCTGGTTGCGATTTCTGGTACCTGGTGGTTGATCGCCGCGGGCGTCGCGGCCGTGGTCGCGGCGTGGTTCTATACGGGCGGCAAGCACCCCTACGCCTATATGGGCATCGGACTGTCAGAGCTCATGGTGTTCGTATTCTTTGGCCTGCTGGCGTGCGTGGGCACGACGTGGACGCAGGTGCAGTCGGCCCCGTGGTGGCTGTGGATGAGCGCGTCGGCCCTGGGCCTACTGTCGGTGGCCCTGCTGATGGCCAACAACATTCGAGATATTCCGACGGACCGCGAGTCAGGCAAGATGACGGCGACGGTGCGCCTGGGGGACCGGACGTCGCGCTGGGTGTTTGCGGCGTGCGCGTGGCTTCCGGTCATGATGATCGCGGTGCTCGGCGCGGGGGTTGGCTTGCATCCGCTGGCGACGTGCGCGCTGGGCGTGGGCGCGGGCGCGTGGGCGGTCGGCGTGAGCCTGCCGGTCCTCACCGGCGCCTCGGGTCGCGACCTCATCACGGTGCTGCGCAACACCGGTTTTTTCACGCTGTCGTGGAGTATTCTCGCGGCGATCGTCCTCGTGATTGCGTAGGTTTTCATCGACGAGGCCGGGGCTCCACCCGCTCACGAGGCCTCGCCGGGCGACGAAATACGACCGCCTGTCAGGTAGGATGACCTACAGCACTACTCACCGTTTACGCGGAGGCCACGTTGAGCAATGATTCCTACACGGCGGGCGCGCATGCCCCGATGGGCGCGGTTGCCCCGGGTTCGGTGGTGAAGCCGTGAACTGGTTGAGCGTTCTTCAATGGGACCCCACCCCCCTTCGGGACTATTCCTCCAAGTGCACCACCATGCAGCAGCAGTTGCAGACCGCTGCTGATGACCTCGTCGCCGACCTCAATAGCCTGACCGGCACTGGACGGACCGTAACGGCCGCCCAGGATAAGCTCCGTAAGCGCATCAAAGCGATCGAAGACCTGGTCAATTACTTGATCGGTGCGAGTGAAATCGCTTCAGAAGCTGTGCAAGGCATCAGCAAGATTAAGGCTGATGTCGAAGACGTCAAGCAGTTAGCGGATTCGTACAGCATCCACATTGATACGAGCGGAGTTGCTTCTTTCCTTCGTTCTGTCGCTGACGAAATCATCGATTTCCTGAAGGATCCCCTTAACCGCACGAAGCTCCTGGCGCGAATCACTCAGCGTATCGCCGCAATTATTGCCGAGGCCGACGCTCTTGCCCTCGAGCTAGCGACGATGATCAGAGCCCTCGATAAGGGAACTTTCGACAACGGCGTGCATTACACCGCTACGGGTTCAAGTCGCCCGACGCTACCTCCGAAGAGTGCTTCTCCTGAGCAAGTAGCAACCTGGTGGAATGCCTTGTCCGAGAAGGACAAGCAGTGGATGATCGAGCAGCATCCGGACGTCATCGGCAACCTCGAGGGCGTCGACTACACGTCGCGCAATCAGGCGAACCGCATCATGCTTCCGCGCCTTCAGAAGCAGGCAGAGGATGAACTCCAGCAGTTCTACGATACTTACGGCACGTCCATCCCCGTGACGCCTGAGAATGCCGGGTTACTCGCTGAAGAGAAACGCCTGAAAGACCGCGTGACAGCGCTCGATAACATCGACGCAACCCTCAAGAACGAGTCCGACGGTGTTCCCCGCTACCTGATGCAGCTTGACCCGAGCGGGCCAAATATACTCGCGGCCGTCTCACAGAATAACCCCGACGACTCTCAGCACATCGGCGTCATCGTGCCCGGCATGACGACGAGCGTCGCAGGGAACGGCGAAGGCGGCTCCATCCTCGATTACGACGGTCACGCCACAGTCATGCGACAAGCGGCGCAAGCGGCCGCAAAGCCCGGAGAAAAGGTCGCGATGGTCGAGTTCTTCGGATACGACGCCCCAGGCAGTCTCGTCGGAGCATCAAACACCTGGATGGCTAACAACGGCGCACCGAAGCTAGCACGCTTCTTGAACGGCATCGATGCTGTGCGCGAGCACGGTGCTGGCGATGCCCACATCACCGTCGCCAGCCACTCCTATGGATCGACCACGGCGGGCATCGCCGCGACACTCGTGGGAGACGGCGTCATCGACGATCTTGTCCAGTTTGGCTCGCCCGGATCAGGCGTCCAGGACGTGGGCGAGTTCCACGTCCCTGAGGGACACCTCTATGTGAGCGCTGCTCCCTACCTTCACGATGTGGTGCAGGGCGTCGGACCGGATGATTGGTTCGGGAAGAACCCCGACACGATGGATGGCTACAAGCACCTCTCAGGGAACGTCGGTTCCGCTCCGAGCTCCTATCGACCGTGGGATCAACACAGCGGCTACTTCCAGAAGGACACCCAGGCGAACCAGGATATCGCCAGCGTCATTGGAGGGAATCCGCCCTCATGAGGAAGTTCTTCACCGCCCTTCTCACACTTTTTTCAGTTATCACATGCGCCGCATGCGCACCATTTCTTGGAGGATCCATGACCCCGAGCGCCCCCCCGGTGAAATCAGTCGAGGCATTCCAGCACGACCTCGAGCCCACCATCATCACGGCACGTAATGAGCTCGTCACCGCCGAGAACTTCATGGCATACAAGGACAACTACTTCATTGCTGCCTACATGGATGACGGAAAGAACGTATATTCTTTCCACTCGCGCATGTTCTTCTTTACCGAGCTCGACACCGACCTGATTCGCGACACCTACAGCGCTCGCCTCCTCCCCCTCGGATTTGAGCTCTCCGAAAAGCGCTGGACCTCCAACGGAGTTGATATCGTCCAATTCCTGTGGACCCACGAGGAGTACCACGCCGTGGTCTCGGCGACGACGCGACTGGGCGAGCAAACCTCCACCTACTACTACACGGTAGGCAACCCCTCAGATGGATCCAACGGTGATCCCAAACAGCTGATCGACCAGCCCGGACGCATCCCCGACTGGTTCGACCCCAACCTCCCACCGGCAGGACAAGGATGACGCCACAAGCAACCGCACGCCGAGGAACGCGACCACTCGTGCTCCTCGCGCGTATGCGCCGCGGGTGAGAAAGTAGCTCAGCGCCCGCGGCGGTACAGGTATTCGTGCAGCCAGTCGCCCGCGATGCCGGTCACTGCGGCGACGACGCAGACGAGGGCGACAGCCCGGAATGCGTCCGAGGCGAGCCACGGCGTGAACACGCCGATGCCGATCGCGGCGCTGCCCTGCATGGCGAGGTCGTTCATGGCGACGGCGCGCCCATTCTGTCCGGGGGCGACGGTCGCGAACACGGTGTCGTAGATGGGTGTGAACAGGGCGCCGAAGCCCGCGTAGATGAGGCACATCGCGGCGGTGATGACCCACGTTCCCATGCTCATGCACAGCGCGAGGAGGGCGGTGCCCGTCAGGATGAAGCCGATGCACGCGCGCACGGTCCGCCCGCGTCCGATGCGTGACATGACGGCGCCCGACGTCATGGCGGTGGTCAGGGCGACGCAGTAGGCGGGCAGGAGACGCACGGACACCTGGGCGGGGGTGAGCCCGTAGTAGGCGGCGCCGATGCCGTTCATGAGGGGCGCGACCGTGAAGTTCATGCAGTAGACGATCAGGATGAGGCTGATCGAGCGCGCCCACGGCACGTTCGTGAAGAAGGAGCGTGTGATGAAGGGGGCGCGCGCACGCCCAATGTAGCGCCAGAAGAGGACGCCCCCGAGGACGAGGCCGGCGATGAGCCACCAGCGCGGGTTCGCTGCAGCCAGAGTGAGCAGGAGCGCCAGGGAGGAGAAGATCGCGAGGCCAACGACGTCGACGCGTCCGGCGCGGGCGCGCGCGGGGACTCGGCGCCCCATGATGGGCAGGCACGCAAGGCCGGCTAGCGGGATGAGGAGGAGGAGCGCCCAGTTGATGTCGGCGAGCATGCCGCCCGAGAGCATACCGATCGCGGTGCCGCCCTGGAAGGCCGCGCACATGACGCCCACGTAGAGGCCTCGTTTCTTCGGATCACGGATGGCGGTCGCCAAGATCATGTACGCGGAGGCGGCCGCCTGGTAGCCGAGGGTTTGGAGCGCGCGGGCCACGATGACACCGAGCAAGGACGAGGAGAAGGCGAAGCCGAGCAGCGAGCCCGCGACGATGAGCGCGATGCCCACGTCGACGATGCGGCGTAGCGGGATGAAGTCGCCGAGGGTCCCGTAGAGGAAGCAGGCGACGCCGAGGATGATGCCGGGAATCGCGGTGATCAGGCCGGAGGCGTCCCCCGCGCCGATGTCCTGGGCGACGCGCAGGTAGACCAGGTTGAACCCTTGAAGGGAGACGGTGCCGAGGGCGTAGATGCCGAGAAGCGGCAGGAGCACGCGCGCGGGTCCGTCCGCGTATTCGCCGTCCGTTGCAACGGTGCGCACGTTGACCGCGGTGGCCGAGGCATCCCCTCGGATGACCTGCGAAGGAACGGTGGCGACGCGGCAGGTGGGACCTGCCGCCCGCGATGAGATGAAGAATCGGAGCGTGCGCACGGCGATTAGTTCACCATAAATCAACCATTTAGTAGTATTGCATGAAACTAGTGCGCGAATGAAGCTGCACTTAACACTTCGTATGGGCTAACCCGCACCACCAACTTCGCCAAGGAGCCGCCACAATACGCGACGACACCACTGTGACGTGGCACAATAGAGCATCCCATCGCAAAGGAGCTCTCATGGCACGCGTCATTGTCGTCGGTTCCATCAACCAGGATGTCACGGTCACGGTCGACCGTTTCCCCTCCCCCGGCGAAACACTCTCCGGCACCTCGCTCACCTACAGCCTCGGCGGCAAAGGCGCGAACCAAGCGGCCGCCGCCGCACACTCGGGTGCGACCGTCGTCTTTGTCGGCGCGCTCGGCTCAGACCCCTCGGGCCAGCGCCTGCGCTGCGACCTAGCATCCCACGGCGTGGACGTCACGCACCTGCGCGAGGCCGACGGCCCCTCGGGAACCGCACTCATCACGGTGGCCGCATCGGGAGAGAACACGATCATCCTGGACGCAGGCGCGAACGCGACCGTGAGCATCACACCAGCCAAGGCCTCGTTGTTCCCCGCCCCCTCCGACATCGTCGTCCTCCAGGCGGAGATCCCCGAGCGCGCCAATGCCGAAGCCCTCGCATGGGCGCATTCCTTCGGTGCTCGCGTCCTGCTCAACCTCGCCCCCGCGCGCCCGACGGACCCCGCGCTCATGGCGCGCACGGACATCCTCGTTGTCAACGAGACGGAGGCCGGCCTCACGCTCGGCATGCCCGCCCCCTCTGGCCCCATGGAAGCGATCGGCGTCGCGCGCGCACTACGAGGCCTCGGCCCCAAGCACGTCATGGTCACCCTGGGCGCGGATGGGGCTGCGTGGGCGTCAGGCAGCCAGGCCGGGCACTGCCCCGCTCTCACCCTCGGCGAGGCCGTGGACACTACCGGCGCCGGGGACGCGTGCGTGGGTGCACTGGCGGCCGCGATAGCCCTCGGCAAGCCCTTCGACGAGGCCGTGGCCGACGGTATCCGGGCCGGCTCGACCGCGGTCCTCGCGCCGGGCGCCGCCCCCTCGTACGCAGCGCTCCCCCGCGTGACGCGCGCCTAAGCGCCACACGGAACGCCCCCGATTGCTCCGGGAGTGAACGCGCCAGCGTGAGGCGCCCCACGCCCCTATGCTAGGGGCATGGCCAGAATCGCCCTCGTCGTCGCAATGCTCGCAGTCACCATCTACGCTGCTGCCGACTGGCACCGCACGCCCGAAGACGAGATGCCCGGCAAAATCGCCAAGCCGATATGGCTCATGATCATCCTGTTCACCGCGACGGTCGCCGCCATCGGCCCCATCGCGTGGCTCGTCCTGCGGTGGGTATCCCGCGCAGAAAAGAAGCAGACGCGCACGCCCCAGGCCCCCAAGCGCCCGTCCGCCCCCGACGACGACCCCGAGTTCCTCTTCCGCCTCGAGCGCGACATCCAGCGTAAGCGCCGCGAGGAAGAACGCCGCGAGCGCGAGCGCCGCAAGCGCTCCGACGGCGACGCATCCGACCCCACCGAGGCCTCGGGCGACGAGGCCCACTAAGGGACACCGTTACCATCCACCTCAGGCGCTGCTTATCGCGCGCCTCAGACGCGCCCTACCGCAGCGCGACCCGATACCCCCGCCGCTGCGGTCAGCCCGGACGCTACGGTCAGCGGCGCAGATCCGCCTGCGAATCCCCCGGCGTCATATCCTTCGCAATCGCGACGAGGTCCGCCGCAGGCTCCGCGTAGGACGTACCCACAAGCGTCGCACCCGAAAAAATGAACGACGTGATCGACGCGAGCGCGCAGTGGCGTGACTTCGGAGAATGAGGCAACGGCTGGCCATTCACGAAACGCGTCAGGGTCACGATCGGATTCTGATGCGACACCACCAAAGCCTCGTGCCCGCGCGCCGCACGCAAAGCTGACGACAGTGCCGCGCTCATGCGCGACGCAACATCGCGATACGGCTCACCCCACGAGGGACGCAGCGGATTGCAGTAGTACTTGTAGTACTTCGGATTCGCCAGCATCGCCCGATTCGAATTCACCGGCAGCCCCTCGAACACATTATCGGACTCAATGAGACGCGGATCCGACTCAATCGTCAGCCCATACGCCGCCGCCGTCGGCGCCGCCGTCAACTGCGCGCGCAGCAGCGGCGAAGAAATCACGCGCGTAATATCCGCACCCGAATCCACCAGGTACTCCGAGGCGCGAGCAGCCATCGCATGGCCCAGCTCCGTCAGCCCAAAACCAGGCAGACGCCCGTACAAAACACCGTTCGGATTGTCCACCTCACCGTGGCGCATAACATGAATGATGGTGCGTTCCATAACACCCAAGTATAGGGGGCCAGATACACGAGAGGCCCGACCAAAAGGCCGGGCCTCCGCTCGCTCACTTCTTGTTGCGACGCTGGTGACGCGTCTTGCGCAGGAGCTTGCGGTGCTTCTTCTTCGCCATGCGCTTGCGGCGCTTCTTGATGACGGAGCCCATGGGGTTCCTCCCTCGTAGTGTGTGCGGCAGAGGTACTACCGCTGATGGATGATGGGTGCCCGAAACGGGCACATCGTGCCTATACTACCCGCCAATGACGCGAGCCTGGTCACCAGAGTGATCCGCCATACCAGCCTGGATCATCTGAGCGACCGCGGCCTCCGGGACTCGGAAGCTCTTTCCGACGCGAATCGCGGGCATTTCGCCACTGTGAATCAAGCGGTACACAGTCATCTTAGAGACGCGCATGATGTCCGCCACTTCCGTGACAGTCATAAAACGCGGCGCCGACTGTTGTTCCATTTACTGACTCCCAGTATGCTCGCGAGGCGCGCTAAACCCGATTCGTTCACCGCTTACGTAGCCTCACGAAATATACTACTGCCCAACCACATGGAAACTGCAACTTTGTCCACTTTTGTTGCAGAGTCGTTAAGGAGCAGCGATGGCACCGGCACGCAAGGGTCGACAACAGCGAGCGAGGGCACCTCGCTTACGCCCCAAACCCGGCGCCACCCGATCCCTGATGCACGGGCGAGCCCCGGCCTCGTCCCCCGCTCTCTCAGGTGAAACCCTCGGCCCACAGCCCTCCCCCATCGTCCGCCAAATCCCCGGAGGACCCAGCGGCCCCCACCCCCAGGTCCCCACCTCCCGCATGCAGCGAGTGCGCGCCTGGCTCTCACGCCAAGCACGCTACTCGCCCGCACGCCTCGCACTGGGCACCTTCGCACTCATCATCGGCGTCGTCACCGCGCTCCTGATGCTCCCCATCTCCTCCTCGTCGGACACGTCCGCGCCCTTCGTCGACGTCCTCTTCACCGCCGTATCCGCCGTGTGCGTCACCGGCCTGACCACCGTCGACACCGCGACCTACTGGTCCCCCTTCGGCCAAGCCGTCATCGCCGCCGGCATCGTCGTCGGCGGCCTGGGCGTCATGACCCTCGCATCAATCCTCGGATTCGCGGTGTCACGCCACCTCGGCCTCACCCAGCGCATGCTCGCCACCCAGGAAGCGGGGACCGGCGCCATGGGACAGATCTCGACCCTCCTCAAAGCCGTCATCGCCACATCGCTGAGCATGCAGGCACTCCTCGCCGCCATGTTCCTCCCTCGCTTCCTCGCCATGGGATTCGACCCCGTGCGCGCCATCTGGGATGCCGTCTTCATGGCGATCTCCGTGTTCAACAACGCCGGCTTCGTCATCCTCCCCGACGGCCTCGCGCCCCACGTCACCGACTGGTGGATGCTCATCCCCATCATCCTGGGTACAACCGTGGGCGCCATCGGCTTCCCCGTCATCATGGACGTCGCCAAACACCTGCGCACTCCGCGCCGCTGGCGCCTCCACACCAAGCTGACACTGTCGACCTACCTGATTCTGGCGTTCGTCGGCGCCCTCGCAATGGCTCTCACCGAGTGGCACAACCCGACGACGCTCGGCGCAATCGATACGCCGTCGAAGATCCTCAACGCCATGCTCGCCGGCGTGAACTCCCGTTCTTCTGGCTTATCCGCGCTCGATGTGGGCGCCATGCACTCGCAAACCCACTTCGTCCAGGACATCCTCATGATGATCGGCGGCGGCTCAGCATCCACCGCGGGCGGCGTCAAAGTCACGACCTTCGCTGTCCTCGTACTCGCCGTCATCGCGGAAGCGCGAGGCGACCGCGACATTGAAACCTTCGGCCGGCGCATCCCGACCTCCACGATCCGCCTGTCGGTTGCCGTGTCCCTGCTGGGGCTGGCGCTCGTCGCAATCTCCGTCGTACTCCTGCTATCGATGACGGACTACACGCTCGACATTATCCTCCTCGAGACCGTGTCAGCATTCGCGACCGTCGGCCTATCCACCGGCATCACCCCAATCCTGCCCGTGGGCGCAAAATACGTGCTGATTTTCCTCATGTTCGCGGGCCGCACCGGGTCCATGACCGTGGCCGCGGCCCTGGCCCTGCGCCAGCGCTCCCGCGTCATCCGCATGCCCGAAGAGCAGCCCGTCATCGGCTAATTGCTGGTGGTTGGCACCGTCGCGGCGCGCGGGCGGGTGGCCTGATAACGCCAGAGCGCGAAAAATTCGCCTAGCAACATCCTCACCTTGGCCAAACCGCGAAAAAATACGCCCAGCGCGCCCACCCCAACCGTTCCCGCGCGAAAAAGTTCGCCCAGCAGCGGCCCTTACAACGCGCTCGCCCGGGGCGCGAGTCAGCACGCGGGACAAAACTCTCCCAACAACCCCCACCTCAAGGCCTAACCGGTACAAAACTCTCCCTGCACGCCCGAAATCAACGAAAACTGGCCATTTCTCGCGAGCAGGGAGAATCTTTTCCCGTTCCCAACGCCGCACCACCGAGCAGGGAGAATTTTCTCCCGCAACAACACCGCCTTGGTGTCTATTTCAACGCAGCTGACAGGCTGGTCCCCACTTTCACCCGAGCACCAGACCAATGCACCCCTCAGCTGGGCATTGTGCGGGTTATTGGCTGCTCATCATGATGTAGCTCCCAAAAGCGCAGGTACTGGTCGGAGGTTAGCCGACTGGACATTGCCCCGGCACCCACAGGCCAGTTCCCAGCAACCCACTACCAGAACAAACGTGTCCGACGTAAGGCACCGTCATCCACAGGCTAGTTTCCAGCAGAAGTTATCCACAGGCACTTGCGCAGAGCTTGAACGCCAGGACCAATCGGCACACAGTTAAATCCAGGTACCAAAAGTAAAGACAAGTACCAAATCATGCATCCAAGTACCAACAGCGAGGCACACCTCGCAGTAACGAAGGAGTTGCAATGTTGCGAGAACACGTGGAATCCATACGATCGTCCCTGGTAGTTGCGGACTCCCACGCAGCTAGCATGCGTATTCATCGACGCATTCAAAACGGGACGCTGCGTCGTCTACTCTCGGGCGTCTACATTCCGACAGCTCTGTTGGACAGACATGGTTCATCCGAGTGCAGGGACATAGTTTTTATTGCACGTGTATGCGCCCTGAGTCTTCGTTACCCCGACTACGTGATGAGTGGTGTCGTCGCCGCGTACCTCCTTGGTCTTCCGTGCGAGGCTCGCATTGGGCAACTCACGCTGTATGCGCCGTCGCGAAAGTGCCCAACCTTCGTGCATTTCCCGGAAGTCGTCATTGATGACAGCATCCGCATCCCCTCCGTATGTGTTCGTACGTGCCGCCCGGGCCGTCCTGTGTCTTCCATCGAGTACATCGGTTTTCGCATGGCGTCCCCGGCCCGTGTTCTCATTGATTGCGCGCGCACGCTGGACGACAAGCACGCTTTTCCCATCGCTTGCGCGGCTTTAGCAAGGGTGTGTCAGTTTGATCGTTTCCGTCAGGATGCGTCGCGGCCGCGGCAGGAGGAAGCGCGGAGGGATTTCCACGAGGCTTTGGATGCCACTCCCCGCAACGCCAGAGGGCGCGGGCACGCCCGTTGGATCATCGACCATGCCGATGCTGGTTGCGAGTCTCCCGGCGAGGCCCTCGTGTTGCTTGCCTTGCTGCGGGCGGGGATCGCCGGGTTGACAACGCAGGAAGAAGTCCACATTGACGGCCGCACGTACTTCATTGATATCGCCCTACCCAACCTGAAGATCGCCATTGAGTTCGATGGCCGCATCAAGTACGGGGAGACCGTCAGCCAGGTACATGACTCAATCGAGGCCGAGCAGCGTCGCCAGAGAGACCTCGAGCGCGCGGGCTGGAAGGTGATTCGGGTTCGGTGGTCGGATCTGAAGCTCATTGACGAGGTCGTCGCCCAGGTTATGGTCGCCATCCGTTCCCGGTCCGCCCGCTAAATAACGAGGCAGTACGAGAACGTGACCCCATTTCCCGAGCGTTTCACGCGCGTTTCACGCAATTAAGCAGAGCAGCCGTCTCGCACACGACACTCACATTTCCGCGTCTACGGTGGGGATTCGCGCCCCGAACAGGCGTTAGGTTCACGACGCGCCACGCCCGCGCCTCGTACACATCGCGCATACCAGCGACGCGCGGCCGCAGCGTTCGCGGCACGCGCGCCCGCAGGGAAGAATGGGGGTATGGCAGATGAACGCGAGTCAAAGGAACTCCAGTCGGGAACGCTCGTCATCGGGCTGGGCCGTTTCGGCTCCGCCGTCGCGGTGACGCAGGACCAGCTGGGCTATGAGATCCTGGCCGTCGAAAAGAACCCCGCCCGCGTGCAGGCCTTCGCGGGTCGGTTCCCCCTCGTCGAGGCGGACGCGACCTCCAAGGACGCCCTCGAGCAGCTGGGGGCGCGCGAGTTCCGCAGCGCCGTCGTCGGCGTGGGCTCCTCGCTGGAGGCGGCGGTGCTCATCACCGCGAACCTCGTCGACATGGGCATTTCCTCGATTTGGGTGAAGGCAACGTCCTCCCAGCACGGCCGTATCCTGCGGCGCGTGGGTGCCCACCACGTCGTCTACCCCGACTTGGACGCCGGCAAGCGCACGGCGCACCTGGTGGGCGGCCGCATGGTTGACTATATCGAGATGGAGAAGGACGGCTTCTCCATCATGAAGCTGCGTCCCCCGCAGGAGGTGCGAGGCTTCTCCCTCGAGGAGCTCGACCTGCGCGGCCGTTACGGCGTCAACGTGCTGGCGATCCGCCGCCCCAAGCATCGCTTCGAGTACGCGGACTCGTCGACGCGCATCAACGCAGACGACGAGATCATCGTGTCGGGCGACTCGCATCTGTTGGAGTACTTCGCAAACCGCCCCTGACTCAAGGGACGAACGGTGCCCCCGCACAGAGTATGTGTGGGGGCACCGTTGTATGCCCAGTGGACGAGGCCGGGGCGGGGCCGAGCGAGAACACTCAGCCCCGTCCCGGGAGATCTCCTTACTTGAACTTGATCTTCCTGGGGCGCGGGATGCGCGGCTTGCCCCCGCCAGAACCAGGCAAGTTGGGCTTAGGATGCTTGCCGCCCGAACCGGGATTAGGATGCTTGCCACCCGAACCAGGATTAGGATGCTTGCCACCCGAACCAGGATTAGGATGCTTGCCACCCGAACCAGGATTAGGATGCTTGCCACCCTTGCCGGACTGGCCACCCGAGCTACCGGTGGTACCGGTGGAGCCGCCTGAATGGTCGTTCTTCCCCTTACCCTTGTCGGGTTTCTTGCCCTTACCACCCTTCGAGTCATCATCGGGAGCATCGGTACGACCGGAGCTACCTCCGTTGATCGTGACAGGCGTCTCAACATTGATGTTCGTTGACGAGTTATCGTTATTGATCGTGCCATTATTGTCACCACCGACAGCTACGCCGCCGTCGCCTGCAGACACAGTGGTTCCACCAGTCTGACCGTTGGCGGTTGCATTGCCGCTACCACTCAGGGGCGACGAGAGATCCTGAGCGGCGGCATTGGAGCCACAGCAACCGCCGGTGGGCATGGTGCAGTTCGCACCGATGACCTTCACCTCGGCAGTGAGACCAGTCTGGATCGAGTCCAGCCCATCAAATACAGCCTTGATGGCCTGCAACAGCTGGACAAGTGCCTGACCAATCTGCCCAATGGTGGTAACCCATCCCGTCACTTTAGCGGTGATCTCAACACTCTCAGCTGGTGCTGCAGCACCGAGCGTTGCGATCGAGGTAATCACTGCCGATACACACGTCACGATAACGTCAGAAATCGCATCACGGACTAGATCGTGGATCGCGTCCACAATATTGGCAGTGTCCGTAAGGACCCCACTGAAGGCGGAGGCATTTTCTGCAACGGCCCGCATTGCCTCAGAGACAGTCTGTTGCCTGAAGAGGTATGCGTCAACGGCCTGTCCGGTCATATTAGACATTGCGCTACTCGAGCTGGAATCAATTTCGTCGGCAATGGACGCCAGCGATTCAGCGATCGACTGCCAGCTGGCGCTCATACCGAAGACCTGTGCGGAATCACCCGTGAAGTCGTTGAGCATTTCCTTAAGGGGACCGACATGATCAAGGATGAAGCTAATCGCCATCTCCGCGAAAATGTTCCACGGGTTCAATTCGAATGCATGCATGGTTGCACGAGCGGTCTCGATTGCAGTGATGACACCACCAAAGTCACCATTCGAAACAGCAACCGCACTGCGGTACAGGTCATCGATAAACCCAAGACCCTCCGTCGGCGTCGAGTTACTCAGGCTCTGTGTATGGACTGGTGCTTGTGCAGTCACTTCTTCACTCCTTCAAACACGAAGCGACGCAGGGTGCGTTCTTCGTCCTGACGCTGACGATAGAGGAACTTCTCGATGTCCTGATCACCGTTGTTATCCTGTCGCTCGAAGAGCTTACGGACGTCATCCGAGGATGCGTCTGCATGAGCCTTCGTGAACTCGTCAATGCGCTGACTCTGGGCCTTCTGCTGGTCCTCAACAAAGCTGCGGTAACTCGCCTGCTGCTCCGTGCGCTGCTTTGACATGAAGGTGTCAAAGTCACGGCTGTTCACTTGCGGGTTCTCCTTGATGAACTGGCGGATCTGAGCTTCTTCCGAAGTGCGTTGCTCAGACAAGAAAGATGTCATCGAATCTTGCTGCTGCTGCTGGTTCGATTCAATGAGCTCGCGGATCGGTGAGAGATCTTCGCCGGGGTGTGCCTCGGCGTAGCGCAAGAGGGCCTCGTCCTGGTCGGCCTTTTGGCGCTCGTAGAACGTTGCCAAATCGGCGTTTTCATTGTTGCGCTGCTGTTCGAGGAACGCACGCAGCTGATCGTCGTCAACGCAGATCTTGTCGTGGCCACCCAGGAGGCTGGCGAAGTCGTTCCCGCTACCGGGAGCATCCTTGCCGTCAGAACCGTCTTTTCCGTCCTGGCCGTCTTTACCGTCCTTGCCGTCCTTACCAGAACCGTCCTTGCCGGAGTCGCCGTCCTTACCGTCAGAACCGTCCTTGCCGTCCTTGCCGGCGTCGCCGTCCTTACCGTCCTTACCGGCGTCGCCGTCCTTACCGTCGTCGCCCTTTTCGCCCTTCTCGCCGGACTCGCCCTTTTCGCCCTTCTCGCCCTTTTCGCCAGGCTTGTCGTCGTCCTTAGGCTTGTCGTCGTCCTTAGGCTTGTCGTCGTCCTTAGACTTGTCGTCGTCGTTCTCTACGACGCCCGGAGGCTCCGGTATAGGCTTCGGCACCGTCGGCGAGATCGGATCAGGAGCGGGACCACTGGGGCCAGTACCGGGAACACTGGGGCCAGTACCGGGACCACTGGGGCCAGTACCGGGACCGCTGGGGCCAGTACCGGGACCACTGGGGCCAGTACCGGGACCGCTGGGGCCAGTACCGGGACCGGGAGTGGGCTCAGGATTATCCGGATTCGGCAGATGTTCCTTCGCGTCGTTCTCTGCGGCATCCAGTTCAGCGGCCCACTGCAGGAGGCAGATGACCAGACGGTGCTCGGCTTGACCGAGGTCGTCGATCATTTCGCTCAGGTTGTCTATCTGGTTGTTGACGGGGTCAGCAAAAAAGGAACAGAGCACGCCAAACGCGCCGCCGCTCACCTGCCCCTTCGTAGCACCCGCAACCGACGAACACTGGTCGACGGTGTCGGCGAGGCCCCCGACCTGGCTTGAGTGGGAGCGAATGAGGTTGGTATCTACTTTAAGATCGGGACTAGCCATCGTTGATCAGCGCCCCAGCGAACCGAGGGTATTGTCGAGGTTATCGAGATAACTGCTCATAATACCGACCTTGTCACCGTAGCATTCGGTCGCTTGCTGACGAACGATCGCACTCATCTGAGCACCCGCATCAGCGTACGCTTCCATGATGGCTTGCTCGAGATCGCGGGCCGAACCTTCGAGAGCCTCCTCGTCGATCTCGATCCTCACCATGCGACCGTCAGAGTTGATTTCAATCTCGATCTCGTCGCGTGAATCATGACCCGTGATACGCGCCTTTTTTAGGGCATCAACAAAGTCGCGAGCACCCTGAGCCTGACGCTGAGCCTCGTCGATTCGTTCCTGGAGAATTCGCATTGCATCTTCGGGGGTATTCCCCATCATCTCTACCATACGGTTATCCTAACTGACTTCCGCGGTGCCGGTACACCACTTCATTTGACGAGATGCCTCTGGGGTTCCACACCCCCCAGAAGCAACATATGCGTTCAGTATTGAAGCATATGCGTTACGAGCTACATGCGCTAGCTACTCTGCGTGATACAGCGGGCTCGTGCCCAGGTGAGCCGGGTAACCGGAGGCACCCGAATTCACCACTCGTTCATCGACTCCTCGATATACGTATGAGCCATCATTGAAAATCGCGCTCGGATCGACCAGTCCGTGATAGTACTCTCTAATGTCCGCATAAGTCAGCTTAGAGTCTCCTCCCTTCTCTAGAAAGGGATTCATGTCCGGGTACTGGCTCGGGTCGGAGGACAGCAGTGCAACCGGGTCGATCTCACCGAAACCAGTCCGTTCATTCCACTGGCCGCCCGCCCCTCGAGCGGTAGCAACCATCGCCTGCAAGACTTGATCAGCCGATACGTCATCCGAGCTAAACCTGGACCACGCCAATGCCAACATTCCGGCAACCATGGGAGCGGCGAACGACGTGCCGCGCATCGCATCGACTCTGTTTTCGCTGGCCCGGCGTACCCGTATTTCGCCAACAGCAGCAATCGACACTCCGTCTCCATAGTTCGAGTAATCCGCGTAGCTGCCATCACGCTCAAGCGCCGCAACACCAACGACTCCTCCCCACTGGACGAGCGATCGATCCTGATTACGCGTGCTCTCGTTGCCCATCGACACAATGACCGGAACCTCTTCAACGACGGCACGCGACACTGCCCACTTGAGCGATTCACGATCCCGCGAAAAGATGTTTGAGGAGATCACGATGATGCCCGCGCCGTCATTCAGCGCCTCTTCGATCAGCCCTGAGTGATCTCCTAGAACCGATGCACGACTTCCTAGCGCACAATCTGAACCCGCATCGCTGCTGTTCGGAACACTCACATAGTTGTATATGGTCGCCCCCGGCGCGATACCAAAGTCCGGTGCAACGAGAAGCTGGGCTATGGACGTCGCATGATCATCATTCGACGAATCACTCTGGACCGTACACGGCGTCATGTCTTCAATACTCGCACCCTGCAGCTCGGGAATGGACGTGTCGATGCGCCCGTCGATGACCGCGATAATCACGCCCTCACCCGTGTACCCCTGGGCGCGCAGCGCGTCCAGGTTGTAGCGCGAGTAGTACGCCTCATCCGCCGCTGTCACCTTGCGATCCACCGCCTCCGCGGGGGCAGTGGGAGCGACGGGCGAGAGCACGGCCGTCAGGGCCAGCGCGCACGCCGACACCATCACGCCCAGGGTGCGCAGGCCTCGCGACCAATGGAAAGAAAGGCTCATATTTTCTCCTCTGTTGTCACTTCACTGACGTTGCCACCGCTGGGGCACTATTGCTGGGCGTGATAGCGCGGGCTCGTGCCCAGATGGGCTGGGAATCCGTAGGCGCCTGAGTCCACTACCCTTTCGTCGATTCCTCGATAGACGTACTCGTTATCGTTGTAAATGTCTTCGGGATCCACGAGGCCATCGACATAATCATCGATGTCGTCGGAAGTCAGCACGGGATCGTTACCCTTGTCCTCGAAAGGGTTCTCGTCCGGGTGCTGAGTCGGGTCAGAGGCGAGGAAGGCCACCGGGGCGATCTCCCCGAAACCGGTCCGATCGTTCCACCGACCACCCGAGCCGCGAGCGGTAGCGGCCAGTGCCTGCAGAATCTGCTCCGACGGCACGTCACTGTCAAAGCCGTCCCATGCCAGAGCCAGGACGCCTGCAATCAGCGGCGTCGCAAACGAGGTTCCTTCGACCGTCTTCAGCTGATTGGTGCTGGCCTTACGTGCGTAGAACTCACCGACGGCGGCGATGGAGACTCCGTCGCCCCAGTTCGAGTAGTCCGCGTGTGTTCCGTCAGTTGTGAGCGCAGCGGAGCCAATCACACCGGCGAAGCGCCCCATAGTATTGGACGCGTTGTACTCGCCGTGGTTACCCATTGATACAACAACGGGAACGCCTGCTGCTACCGCGCGGGAAACGGCCCATCGCAGCGATTCCTCGTCGGCCTTGTTGTAGGAGGAGGTGACAACGATGATGTTGACCCCGTCGTTGAGCGCCTGCTCGATGAGACTCGGTTTGCGCGCGAGGGCAGCCGAATTCGATCCGAGGGCGCAGTCTGAATCCACGTCCCCCCAATCGTCCGCGTACGCGTAGTTGTAGATCGTCGCGCCGGGAGCGACCCCGAAGTCGGGCGCAACCAGGATCTGGGCGACTTCGGTCGCATGATCGTCAGATTCCGCGTCATTGGTGACCTTGCAGGGAGTCTTGTCCTGGATGTCTGCGCCCCGCAGTTCGGGGATTGAGGCGTCGATATGACTATCAATGACCGCAATGATGACGCCGTCGCCGCGATACCCGCGTGCGTGCAGGTCAGCCAGTGAATAGCGGGAATAGTAGGCCTCGTCGGATGCCTGCACCTTGCGCGAGTCAGCGTGCGCGGCCGGTGCAGGAGCCACCAGCGTGCCCACCGCGAGAAGGCAGGCCGACACCGTCACGCACAGGGCGCGCAGGCCCCGGACGCGATTGACCAATGGTGTCATTATTGTCGTTCCTCTCGGTGAATCGGGTGGGTGTCAACGACCTGCGCCGTGCCAGCGGACGGCAGGGCGCGCGAGACGCGACGGCGCAGTGACCAGAGCTACGACACCAGCGCCCCTGCGGCGCCTCGCCTCACGACGGGTCTTCGTCTGGCTCTTCGACGACCGCGGGTCTGCCGCGCAGGTGCGACAGGATCACGAGGCCGGCGATCATGGCGACACCGAGCACGGCGATCGCGGAGACGATGTAGGCGCGGACCGTCAGGTTGTTGTCCCGTTGCGTCAGGTTCGGCGAGGCGACGGCGGGGCGGGCGGGGGCGGGGTGCTGAGCCGCGTTGGGGTGCGCTGGCCCGTATCTCGTGCCGATGTCGGTGAAGGTGAGCGCGTCAAAGGGGGCGACGATCCCCCACCCGAGCCCATCGGTGCGTTGGTCGGCGGTGCCGCGTACGGCTGTCACCTCCAGGCGGTACTTCCACATCTCGGGTCCCTCGTCCGGGTACGCCGACGCGATGAGCGCCGCGAAACCTGCGGCGTAGGCGGTCGCATAGGAGGAGGAGGGCAGCGGCTGGTCGCCCTCGTATCCGCCGACGAGGCAGTCGGCCTGGTTGAACCATGTCGTGAGGATGGCGCCGGCTGGAACAGCGATCCCGACGTGCGAACCGTGCACCTGCTGGTCGGAGGCTGACCCGTCGGCATTCGAGGCCGTCACGCCGAGGACGCTCTCGTAGGCGGCTGGATACACGACCTTTTTTTGGTCCTGCCCCTGATACACGTTGCCGGTCGAGGCCACGACGAGGGCACGGCCGCGCACGGATTGGATTGCCGATTCGAGGTTCGCGTCGCCCTCGGCCGCCGACTGGGCGACGACGATAATTTGCGCGCCATGGTCGGCAGCCCACTGGATGCCTCTGCCGACCTTGGACATGAAGGTCTCTTCGCCTTCCTTCGTCGAAGTACCCTGCTCGAGGCCAGTGTCCACGCGGACGGGAAGAATCGTCGCCTCGGGGGCGACGCCGATGAGGCCAGAGTTCTTTGACGCGGGCAGTTCGCGGGCAGCAATCGCGCCGGCGATCGCGGTCCCATGCTCGCCGACGTCGACGCGCCCGTCGGTGTTTTCGCCACTCAGATCCACGCCGGGGAGCACCACGGGGCCGTCGGAGGACTGAAAGTGTTCATTGCCTGCGGCCACACCCGAGTCGACGATGGCGACAGTCACGCCCTTGCCGCGGGAGATCTCCCACGCGCGCCGCACGCCCACGGCATCGAAGATGTCGGGCTGGTTCTTAATGTACGACGGCGAGTTCTCGGAACATTTCCCGTCCCCTGAGTCGGCCGGGGTGGTCGGCGTCGGGGAGGGAGATGCGGTCGGGGTGGGGCGCACACTCGGCGTCGGCACCGGGTCCGCGTGCGCGGGGGCCGGGCCAAACGCGCCCCCAGCCCCGGCCTCGTCCGAGGGGGTGAGGGGGGCGACCAGGGCGGCGAGCGTCAGGCCGGCGATCAGGGATGCCCCGACGAGGCCTCGGCCCAGCGCCCGGGATCTGGCACGTATGCGGCTCACGACAGCCCCGCTGAGGTAGCAGCCGCCTGAGGCGTCAACTCCGATCCGGGGGGAATGATATTGCCCCACGCCTGCGGGATCATCGCAACGTCATCCGATGTCCACCTGAGGGCCTTGAGCGAGATGGCGGGAGCATCGCCAAGCGAATGCCGGTACCCCATATCCGAAATGAAAACGTAGGCACCAGCATCGCCACCGCCCGCCGTCAGCGCCGCGACGACCCCGGAACCGCCGGCCACCGTGACCGTGCGCGACGTCGTCGGACCACCCGTCGCAGAGACCGATTCGGCGTCGTAGGAGGCCTGGATGGCGCGCTGCTCCTTCATGGTGTACAGGCCAAATTGTGGAACAGTCTTGTCCTTCGTGTCCATCTTGGTGCACAGGACGGTGCGGCTGGACGCGTCAAGCTTGTCGTCCTTCCACTCCGGGTTCGCGAAGTCCTCGACGGTGGGCCAGTCCTCGCCGATGAAGTCGGCCTGCACGGGCGCGACGTCCTTGAACATTTCCGTCGGATACTGCTCGACCTTCGGTGCGTCCTGGTAGAGCTTGGCCGCAGTCGAATTGAAGACGGCCAAATCGGAGTCGTTGATGACCAGATAGGAGTTGAGGACCTCGCCATTGGAATTGATCTGTTCGACGACCGTGCCGATCGTCAGGTTCTCATTCTTGAGTGGGCCCGGCAGATTCCTCGCGGGCTCGCCAGCGTTGGGGATGTCGCTGTAGCTCCACGGCTTCAAACGCGTGCCGGAGGGGAAGAGGTCGAGCCACTCGGGTTCGACGATGATCGGGTACGCCGTCCTGTTCTGGAAGGACAGGACCCAGTCGCCCAGGCGGCTCACGGAGGCGTCAATAAGGTACTTCTTGTGGGTCTTCGCATCGATGAAGTACTTGTCCTCGCTGCCCACCGCCTGCACGAGGGCCGCGGTGGCGGGCTGAAGCGGGAAGTTATCCGCCGGCAGGTCCTGGGCGATCCACGTGTGGTAACTGGTCGGCAGGTCGCAGGAGAGCCACGTCGAGGCCAGGTCTGCGGATGCAGGCACGTCGTCTGGGACGCCGGGCAGGCCGATCTGGGCGCCGCGCGGGGTGTCTTTGAGGGAGGAGGCACTGGCGCTGACGATCGTCAGGCCGGAGTCTCCCGCGAGAAGCTTCGCGGTCGTCACGTTGCTGATCGGGTGTAGCACGCCGTTCACTGACAGGTAGCGCGCGCCCGTGTCCTTGACGTCGACCAGCTTGTAGTTAGCGTCCGTCAGGTCTGGCTTCGCTGCGAAGCTCCGCAGGGCGATGCCGATGACGCACACAATGATGGCGACGACGGCGCCGACGATGAGAGGACGCACCGGGGAGGGAGTGTCGACCTCGCGGCCGCCAGGGGTACCGGACGTAAAGGCGGTGATCAGGCGGTTTCGGTTGAAGCGTTGGGCTTCGAGGATATCTTTACTGGTCGGCATAGCTCAGCCCCACATGTAGACGGCCAGGGGAATCAGGGCAAACAGCGACAGCACCGAGATAGTGTCGGCGAGTCGCGTCAGGTACGGACGCGCACGAGGCCCGACGACATTCGTGATGACGAGCACGAGGGCCGCCGCAATTGCTGCGAGGGCCACCCACGCCAGCATCGTTGGTTCCGCGCGGGTGGCGAGGCTCGCGGTAATCAGGATCGTCACCAGACCCGTGAGAACACCGAGGAGGACCTCCACGCGCGCACGAATCGAGCGGGTTTGGAGGATCAGGGAGATCGATCCGAGGAAGACGAGGATCATCGGGAGGAGCACTGAACGGGTGCCGGGCGCGCTCATCAACGAGACCGCGAGGAAAATCGCTGCCAACGCCCCGCCCACGCGCAAGGCGACGACGAAGACGAAGGAAGTGCCGACCTGGTCGGTGATCGTTTGGGCGGGAATCTGCTCGGTCGTGTTCGCGTCGAGGATACGCACGGGAATGTGTGCCAGGGCAATCCACGGCGCGATCTGGAGGAGGACGACAACGAAAGCGAAGAGGGCAGCGGAGACGCCGACCTGTGAGAGGGAACCGAGAGAGACCAGGAGACCCGTCGTCGCTATCACGGTACCGAGGACGAGGGGCGCCACGATCGAGATGCGGTAACGCTTGGGCAGTGTGAGGACCGCGAGCGAGCCGACTAGGAGGCCGACACCGATCCAGATCCACCCGGCGGTGTCCCACTGGCTCTGCGTGAGACGAAGCGCGGATGCGCAGGTCAGAAGGGGCACTGTGTGCGCCAGCGCGATGCCGCTGGGCCGGGAGCTCTGACGCGTGACGACAGCCGACGTGCCGGTGACGAGGAGGGCGGCGATGATGCCGATGACGCCATAGACACGGTTGAGCAGCGTGATGCGCTGGGGGTCCAAGGATGCCAGGGCATCCGGGGGCGTGGTCGCCAGGAGGAGGGCGGCAACGAAAATGAGGGCAGCGGCAGACAGCGCAGCAAGAATGTGCGCATCCTCACGTGTCCAAGGGGTGGACACTCGTTCGACGATTTGACCGACCGCTTCAGTGAGGTCGTCGTAGACCATGTCGGCAGCGCCTTCACCAAGAGGCTCGAGCGTGAGGGCGGCTCCCGCACGCACACCCTGGGCGGACAGCGACTTCGACTGGTCCAGCAGACGACCTGACGAGGTCCTCACCGAGAAGCCATCATTGGTCGGCTGATCAGTGAAAGCACCAACGGTTTCAACCATTCCGGGCAACAGCTCCACGAGAGGGATCGACTGCGGAATCGTCACGTCACTACGATCAACGCCATAGGTAATCGTGAGCGGAATCAGCGCCACTCCTCGAGATGTTTTCGTTGCCATATGGTCCTCCCGTTTGCCGCGTGATGGGGATTCTAACTACACGACACAACCCTGTAAGTCTAGATTCTCGGTCAGCTTTTGTCATGATTTTTCCGTAACATCAAAAATAATCATGAAAACATGGTTAGTATTCATATGTCCCCATGCTCTCACGCATCCCCGCGGGAGAGTCCACTCATACAAATGGAGGTTCACATGGCAGACCAGAGGGCCGCAGAAGGCGCCCTGAAGCAGGGCTTCTCGGCAGTTGAGTCCACCAAGGCCGACATCGACAGCCACCTCAAGCGCCTCGAGGGCGACCTGTCGACCATCGGCAGCTCTTGGCAGGGCGCCGCATCGGCGCAGTTCACGGTGCTGATGGCTCAGTGGCAGGAAAACGCCGCCAAGGTTAACCAGGCCCTTCAGGACCTCGCAGATAACCTGCGCGCCACTGATTCGTCGATGGAAGCCAACGAGTCGGAGACCGAGAACTCGTTCTCCAACCTGCTCGGCGGACTGTGAGAGATTAGGTAGATTAGGAGACTGATATGGATTTCCAGGTAAACTACGCCGCGCTTGACGCCGCCGCCGCTGACATCAACACGGGTGCCGCCAACCTTGAGGCCGCCCTCGACGAGCTCGAGCAGATCCTGAACCAGCTGCGTTCCTCGTGGGAAGGCCAGACCCAGGAAGCCTACGACGAGGCTCAGCGTCGTTGGAACCAGGGCCTCGAGGGCCTGAAGGACGTTCTGCGTCGCACCTCCAGCGCTGTCGACGCCGCTCGCTCCAACTACCAGACGACGGACCAGTCCAACGCTGCCCGCTTCTGAGAGCATGAGCGCCTAGCGCTCTGGGAAGGGCCGCCCCGCATGGGGCGGCCCTTTTCTGTTTCGTGTGCCCGTCTTGCCGGGCCCGCGCCTACTCGCATCTGGGATTCGGAGCGCGCACTGCGCGGATGCTCGACCGCTGGATCAACGTCGCTCGCGCCCGGCGTAATTTTCCGTCGGGTTGAATTGACTATGTGCCAGGCAGCAGAAAACCGCCCCTTCCTTCGAAGGGGGCAGCGGCGGGAGGCATCCGACTGAACAAACTCCAACACTCACGCCCGGGGTCAGAGCCATGTGCAGGGCCCGGGGTCAGAGCCATGTGCAGGGCGCGGGGTCAGAGCCGGGAGCGAGACCAGGACGCGCAATTCGAGTCAGCGCACGCAATCCGCGTCAGCGTGGACGATCGTGGCGCGACGTTCACCCATGAGAATCTCGGTGCCTGCAGGGACCTCAACGGCCTGACCGCCGGTCAACGCGGTGATACGCCCGTCGGGGGTGCGGATCTGCGTGCCGTTCGCGGAGAACGAGTCCTCAATCCACGCCCCACCTGCTGTGGGACCCACGCGCATGTGCGTGCGCGACAGGGACACCGTCGTATCGGGAACGACGACAGCGCGCGACCCTTCGGCGGCTGCAGGTGCCCGCCCCAGGGTCAGCGGCATGTCGATGAGCTCACGCTGGCCCGAGTCGAAAATGAGCCACAGGAGCTGCGCGCGCGGCGGCGTCGCGGGCGCGCCCCACTGGGACTGGCCGGCGCCTCCCCACTGCCCCTGGGGGGCGGCGGCGCGCTGGGCAGCCTGCACGTCGCGATGACTCGGCGGCGGTCCAGGCACGCCCGAGGCCGGGGCCTGGTACTGCACCGGAGCAGAGTACGGGGGCTGAGAGGGTTCCTGGCGCGCGGGCCCACCCCAGCCGTCCTGGGGCGCGGGCGACGCGGAGGGCACGGGCACCGCCGGGGGCTGCTGGGCTGGCACCTGTGCGGGCGTGGGCCGCTGGGGTGCCGGACGATGAGCCTCGGGCGCGCCCTGAGGTGGTGCGAGGAGCGCATCGAACTGCGTGGGCTCGTGAGCGGCGGGCGCGGACGGGAGGGGCACCCCCGGAACCTGCGCGGCAGCGGGCGCAGCCGGAACCGCGGGCACGCTCGGCGCGGACGGGAGCGGCACCGCCGGAACCTGCGCGGCAGCGGGCGCAGCCGGAACCGCGGGGACACTCGGTGCCACTGGCGCCCTGTAGGGATCGTTCGCTCGCTGACCGGGAGCCGAGTAGTCGGGGACGGACGAAGGAACGGGAGTCAGCGGGGCACTCGGCGCATCCCACTGACCCGCACCTGCCTGCACGCCCTCGAAGCCGCTGGGCGCCCGGCCGGGGCGGGGATCATCCACCGCCTGTCCGGGACCCGCAGCGAGGGCCGCATGTTTGCGCAGGTCGACGAAACGCGTATGCGTGGGCCCATTGAGCCACGTGCGCCCATCATGGACCATCGCGTACGAGGCCAGCAGACCCACAACCGTCACCTGAAGCAGCGCACTCAAGGCCGTGTAGCCCATGGCCGCTCCCAGCGAAGGAGTCTGGGCGTCATCCTCGTCTCGAATGAGGCACACGCGCATGAGGGCCATACCCGGGGTCCGCCCCGACACCCCCAGCATGACGCCGGAGGCAACCACGGCCTCGGCGATGATCAGACCGACCGTCACCGGCGTGAAATAGACGAACCATGTCACCCCCACCAGCGCCCCGAGGACCAGCAGATCGATGACGTACGCGCCGACGAGCCGCGAAGCGGTCGCGCGGGCGAAAGGAGTCTTCGTGGTATCACCCATTACAGGATCGCCCTCCAAGCAAACTCGAAGAGACCCGAGGAGAAAATCGCCGCGGGGAGAAGTGCAAAAATACAGAACGACTGCACGAAGTCGAGGATCGTGCCGATCAGTGCGGCATGTCCCTTGGGCTCATACAGCGTCATCCAGGCCACCAGCGCGATGCCCGTCAGAACGAGGACGCACACGGGCAGGACGGGATAGATCTGCGCGCCGACCGCCCAGGACTTCACCCAGGCGCCAAAGAGGAAGGCGCACCCGATGCCGACGGCACCAATGCGCGGAAGGACCCTCCCCATCGGCGTGCGGGCACCCCTCGGCGCCGTTAACAGGGTCACCACGGACGCGATGACGATCACGAAACCGCCGACGCCTCGGCCCATGGCCACCGTTGGCATCACCGTGCGAGCGAGGGGGATACCACCCGCGAGGGTGAACAACGTCGAGGCGGTCAGCAGCAGCGTGTAGCGGGCATCGGTGTGTCCGATCGCCGTCTTCATGCGCCCGCCGGTCACCGGCGTGGGAGGGACCATCATAGGCTGGCGGATACGCGAGGCAATCGTTTGCACCGCCGCCGCATCGATCAGCTGACTGTCGGGCACGCGCAACGCGAAGCGCGGGGCCATGAGGAACAGGAACACACCCAGGGCCAACGCGAGCGGCGCAATATTAATCAGGTGGAAGAACGGGTAGGCGCCAATCGTCACGAGAACGGTCGCACCGAGCCACGCCATCATGGCACTGAGCGCCGTCGGCGTGTTCGTCAGCGAGAGCACCGCCAGGGACACGACAAGGGCCACCCACACTCCGACAACGGGCGCGAGCGAGAGGGCATGGATACCCGCCATCGACACGAAGCCGATGGCACTGTAACCCGCGAGCGCCGGCATCAGGAGGAGCAGGAGGGACATCGAGCGCAGCCTGCGCGAGGCAAACAGCGGAATGATCGCAACCGCGCAGCACACCAGGGCGCATACTCCGCGCGCCCACGTCGGGATCGACGAGGCCGCGAGCGCCCAGGCGGGTCCGTCCTCCCTGTGGGAGAGCCCACTCAGCGCTGCGTCGCCCATCATGGGCAGCAGGCACAGTGAGGAGACCGCACCAATGAGGAGGAAGCACAGGCCGACCAGGGCGAGGGTGGGGGAGAGCCACTGATTCTCGTAGCGCTCCGAGGCCTCGTTGAGCTGGCGGGCGGACAGGACCCGGCTGGACAGGGCGATCGTCGACCCTGCGGGCAGGTCGCGGCCGAGGACCGCAGCCCCGTCGAGGGGACGCCCGTCGGCGTAGGAAATACGCACGGACGGCAAGGTGAGGTCGATGGCCAGCATGGCGCACAAACCTGCGACCGTGGTCCCTGTGGGAGCAGCGAAATCGGAGGCCCCATCGGAGTCGATAACGGTCACGGACACCATGGTGGCGCTCATGAAACCTCCGATCTAAGGGAAACAACAGTGCCCAGTGTAATGCACTGAGGCTAACCGCCGGTTAAAACTTGGAAGAGCACTCAGCTACACTGGGGACAGTCGCATCGAACACGTACGCGCGCAGCGCGAGGAGACCTGATGGTTACACGCAAAAAACGCCGGATTGCCGCGGTTCCGGAGCAGCCTTCCGGCAGCTTGGCCCTGCAGATGCCGCCGGAGAAGGCTGAGCCCGCATCGATGGGCAACGTCCTCATGATGGTCGTCCCGATGCTCGGCTCGACGGGCGTTATGTTCTTCATGGCCATGCAGAACCCCGACAATAAGCGCTCAATGCTCATGGGCGGCGGCATGTTGGTCGCTATGCTCGGCATGGTCGGCTTCAACATGTACCGCCAGTTCTCCCAGTACCGTACGCGCGTGAAGACGCAGCGTCGCGAGTACCTGTCTTACCTCGCGGAGACGCGCGAGTCGATCCGCAAGGTCGCTAAGAAGCAGCGCGCCTACTACAACTGGGTCTACCCCGACCCCGACGCCCTGGTGACCCTGGCAGCGAACGGGTCTCGCCTGTGGTCGCGTGAGGGCAACACCTACAACGTGCTCACGTTCCGCTATGGCAGTGGTACGCAGCCCCTGGGCTTGACGTTCGAGCGTCCGCCGATCGATCCGATGACGGAGATGGACGTCGTGTGTCTGTCGGCGATGGAACGCTTCATCGCGGTGCACGATCACACGGACAATGTGGGTAAGTTCCTCTACCTGGGCGATTTCAGCCACATCGAGGTCGTCGGCGAGGGCGAGAGCGCCTATGACGAGATGCGCGCCATCATGATGCACGTGGCGTGCTTTATCGAGCCTTCCAAGCTCAAGATCGCGGTCCTGTGTTCGGCTGATCGTCTGGGCGACTGGGAATGGGTGAAGTGGATGCCACAGGCGCGCTCGGCAAACGTTCGCGACGCCATTGGCCCGGCTCGCATGATTTCCACGGACCCGCGTGAGTTGGTCGAGATGATCGGCCCCGATATCGCGATGCGCGGCGCGTACCGCCCGGGCGAAGAGATGCCTGAGTGGCCCCATCTCCTCCTCGTGTGCGACGGTGCCGAGTTCCCCACCTCCTCACCCTTCGGGTCGATGGCGGGCGTGCGCGGCGTGACGATCATGAGCCGCGCCCGCGAGTGGACGCCGATGAAGTCTCACACTGCCCTGCGCCTCGTCATCCACCCCAGCCCGGATCGCAAGGGTTCGGACGTCGTCGACGTGGTGACCATGGATTCTGTGCCCGAGTCGGCCTTCGCGGATCGGCTCACCGCCGTGCAGGCCGAGGCCGTGGCTCGTCGCATGACCCCCTTCGCCACCCAGGAGAAGCTGGAGGAGTCGGACACGCCGGTGGGCCGCTCGGACGAGTCGCGCCAGAAAGACCTCATGGAGCTGGTCGGCATCGGCGACATTCGCGACTTCGACCCGGAGAAGCAGTGGGTGCGACGCGAGGGGCGTGCGCGCCTGGCCGCCCCCTTTGCGGTGACACCTGAGGGCCGCCCCGTCGTCCTGGACATTAAGGAATCCGCCCAGCAGGGTATGGGTCCGCACGGCCTGTTGATCGGCGCGACCGGTTCGGGTAAGTCCGAGGTGTTGCGTACCCTCGTTCTCGCGCTGGCTTTGACTCACTCCCCGGAGCAGCTGAACCTGGTGCTCGTCGACTTCAAGGGTGGCGCGACCTTCGCCGGTATGGCGGACCTGCCGCACGTGTCGGCCATGATCTCGAACCTGGAGTCCGAGCTCTCGCTGGTTGACCGTATGCAGGACGCCCTGCAGGGCGAGATGGTGCGCCGCCAGGAAATACTGCGCCAGGCCGGCAACTACGCGAACGTGTCCGATTACGAGGCGGACCGTCTCGCTGGCAAGCACGAGTATCCGCCGCTGCCGGCCCTGTTCATCGTCCTGGACGAGTTCACGGAAATGCTCATGGCCAAGCCGGAGTTCGGCGAGGTCTTCATCATGATCGGTCGTCTGGGCCGATCCTTGTCGGTGCACCTGCTGCTGGCTTCGCAGAAGATGGACCTGGGTAAGGCGCGCGGCCTGGAATCCCACCTGTCGTACCGCATTGCGCTCAAGACGTTCACGGAGAGCGACTCGCGCGAGGTCCTGGGTATCCCCGACGCCGCGAAACTGCCGCCGCTGCCCGGTTCGGGCTTCCTGAAGGCGGGCGGCGATGGCCTCGTTCGTTTCCGCGCGTCCTACGTGGCCGCTCCCCCGCCGGCGCGCACCCTCGCGTCGATTGCCGAGGCCTCGACGGCCGGCGCCCCGAGCGCCCCGATCGAGATCCTGCCGTTCACGGTCGCTCCCGTCATCACGCGCGAAGCCCTGGGCGAGGAGGAAGAGGTCGATCAGAACCAGGAGATCGTCCTGGCCGGTGACGAGGTGTGGGCGGACATGTCCGAGATGGACATCGCGGTGGCCAAGATGAAGGGCAAGGGCTATCCGGCGCACCAGGTGTGGCTGCCTCCGCTGGAGGTTCCCGATACGTTCGCGACTCTCATGCCGGATTTGGCGCCGGATCCGGAGCTGGGCTTCATTTCGCGCGCCTGGCGCGAGTCCGGGGTCCTGCGCGTGCCCCTGGGCACGGTCGACCTGCCGCTTGAGCAGCGCCGCGAGACCCTGGTCCTGGACCTGTCGGGCGCGGGCGGTAACTTCGCGCTCGTGGGAGGCCCACAGACCGGTAAGTCGACGGCACTGCGCACGATCGTCCAGGCCCTGTCACTGACCTACACGCCCCAGGAAGTCCAGTTCTACGTGATGGACTTCGGTGGCGGTACCTTCGCGGGCTTTGCGGGCGCGCCGCACGTGGCCGGCGTGGCGACGCGCGACACCGAGGAGGTACGCACGCGTATGCTCGCCGAGATCGCGGCGATCATGGACGACCGTGAGCGCTACTTCCGCGCGCACGGCATCGACTCGATGGATACCTACCGTCGTGGGCGCCTGGCGGGCACCTACGACGACGGCTACGGCGACGTGTTCCTGGTGATCGACGGGTGGGGTGCACTGCGCTCCGAGTTCGATGGCCTGGACCGCGAGGTCACGACGATGATGAGCCGTGGCCTGTCGCTGGGCGTTCACCTGGTCATATCGGCGGCCCGTTGGATGGATATCCGCGCCGAGGCGCAGGATATTTTCGGGTCGCGCCTGGAGCTGCACACAGCGAACCCGAAGGAGTCGATCGTCAACCGCGAGGGTGCCGCCCGTATTCCGAAGGGGCGCCCGGGGCGCGGCATCGACATGGCGGGTCACGAGATGATGATCGGCCTGCCGCGCGCGGACGCGGAGCAGGATCCGTCAACCGTGTCGCAGGGCGTGGCGTACACGGTCAACAAGATTCGCGAGTGCCTGGTGGCGGGCGAGGGCCCGAAGCTGCGTCTGTTGCCCCAGCGGATCACGCTTGCGGAGATTCTCTCGCAGCTGCCGGATCAGCAGATCCTGCCGCGCGGCGGCGGCGACATGGTGCTGGGCGTGGAGGAGTCGCGCCTGGGGCCGCTCCTGTTCAACACTCGCGCGGAGTCGCACCTGTACCTGTTCGGCGACGGCAAGACGGGCAAGACCTCCTTCCTGCGGTCGATCATTTCCGAGGTCACGCGCCTGTACTCGCCCAACGAGGCGAAGATCCTGGCGATCGACATGCGTCGTTCGCTCCTGGGGGCGATCCCGGACGAGTATTCGCTGCGCTACCTGACGAACCATGCCGAGGCGATGAAGCAGCTGCGTGAGCTGGCGAAGTTCCTGCGCACGCGCCTGCCCGGTTCCGACGTGACCGCCGAGCAGATTCGCGAGCGCACGTGGTGGTCGGGTCCGGAAGTGTGGATCTTGGTCGACGACTACGACCTGGTGGCCACCTCGTCGGGTAACCCGCTGATGGAGCTCATTGACCTGCTGCCGCAGGCGGGAGACATCGGTCTGCATGTGATCATCACTCGTCGTATGGGCGGCGCGTCGCGCGCGGCCTACGAGAAGGTCCTGCAGATGATGAACGACCTGGCCGTCACCGGTATCCTCCTGTCCGGCAACCCCAGCGAGGGCGCGATCATCAACGGCGTGAAGCCGAAGCGCGTGATCGCTGGCCGCGCGCAGGTCGTTCACCGAGAGCTGGGCGTCGTCGCCGCGCAGCTGACGTGGACCCCGCCAGCAATTTGATCGTTTATTGACACAGCGGCCCCTTCGTCGCATATGATTGACCAGTCTGAAAGTAGGAGAAAAACATGTCCTCTCTCGTGTCCCGTCGCGCTCGCGCAGCCACCGCTTCCCTGCTGCTCGCTTCCGTCGCCCTGTCCGGTTGCAGCATCTTGGGTGGTGCGCGAAATTCCACCGATATTTCGAAGTTGCCCAACATTCCCGAGGGCCAAAAGCAGCAGCTGGTCAGCCAGATGCAGTCTGCGTCTGGCTCGGAGAAAAAGGAGATCGCCGCGAAGGCGACGGCCCTGAGCAAGATGGTGGGAACGGAGCTGGTCGCGGTGGATCCCCCGTCGATCATCGACCAGACCTTCAAGCTGGATCCCAAGGGTAAGACCGTGGTGAACAAGGACGACGATATCTACCTGATGATGTCGGCCACCGATTACTGGCGTCTGGGCCAGGACACCTACGACCTGTGCGTGGAGCAGGACTGCGAGTACTACTCGTCGTGGACGGTAGACGTGGAGGGGTCGGGCACCGACCTGACGTACGTGTGGACCCTGAAGGTCGATGGTGACGATCAGCCCAAGGAGCCGCTGGTCCGCCGCTTCAAGGTCGGTAAGTAAGCGTCCCTGCGCATCGACACACTCTCTTCTTTTCTCGTCAACCATTTAGGAGTCAACAATGGCCGGAAATGCAGACGTCAGTTACGACGACGACCGGCAGCAAGCAGCTGTACCGAAGGTGACCGAAACCTGGGACGCGGTGACAGGATCGCGCAAGCATACCGAGGCCCTCGGATCCGCGCAGACACCCACCTTCTGGGGACACGAACGCGGGCCCGCGAAACTGCAAGGCAGTGCTGCGGAGATGTTCGAGGCCGTATCCGGACTTCTCGCGCATGAATCCAACATGCTCAAGACGTTCGAGGCAGACATGCATGAGGCGATGACCCGTTTCACCGGCGCGGAATACGACAACCAGCTAGAGTTCAAGAGCACGCAGGCCGACCAGCAGATGCAGGCAATCCGCTCGCAGAACCCGACCAAGTTCACCGCGATGCTTCACGCGCTCGGTTTGACCCTCGAAGATCTCGGATCCGCTGCGGATCCGCTGATCGCGCCCCCCACTCAATCCGGAACTCCTTCTGGAGTCTCACCGACTACAGTACCCGTTACTCAAAACGCGCAGCCTGATGCCTGAGCTTATCGACAGCTGATCGAAAGGAGTTATATTGTGGTTGCTTCACCGAATTATGAGCGTCTTAAGGTCTTCATGGAGGCGGCTCGCGCCAACAAAGGGCTTGACGCGTGGGACGGGGATCACGACAAGGCCTTGAAGGGCTTTGATGACGCCGTTGATCGCCTGCGCGCCTATCGCGAGAGCCACGGCTTTACCGGCGCGACGGGTAAAGCCATGGATCACTGGGTTGACGCGTCCATCACCCGTATCGAGAAGTATCGGGAGGGCTACGAGCGCGGCTATCACACCTACACTCGAGGCCGTAACGTGATGGCGACGGCGCTGAGCGAAGCCGAGAAGCTCTCGCCGGACCTCCTCGACGCGAACACGGCGGCCATGCGCGACGACCTGCTCGTGTCGGTTCCCTCCAGCGAGCCCGGTACGGGCATCCGCTTCATGGGCAAGCTCTACACGACCGGCGCCGCCTACGTCGCCGCCGTCGAAGAGCAGGCGAACGAGCAGCGCGAGGCCGCGGCGAAGCGCATCATCGACATGGTGAACAACCGTACCTCGACGATCAGTGGCATCATGAAGGGCCAAATCACGGACAAGCCCGGCGATCCAGATACCGGATTGAAGGAGTTCGAACAGCAGGAGAAGGACAAGAATCCGGGTGGCGGTGGTGGCGGCACCAGCGGTGGTGGCACCCGTGGCGGTGGCGGTGCTGGTGGTGCTGGCGGCGGCGACTGGGGATACGGTAAGGGCGATGACTTTGGTCGCGCGGCGGATCGTAGCCCGTCTTCTCCCAACTACCCCGGTGGCTTCGACCAGCCGTGGTGGAGCGAGGCCGACGCTGCCGCGGCCCGCAACCGCATCATCTCCTCGGGCGCGGTTCCCACGCAGGAACCCGCCTACGGCGAGGCCGGATCGCGCACGAACCCCATCACCGATCCCCAGGACCTTATGGGCAGGGATCTGCTGCATACGCGCGTGAACGGCACGGCCTACCGCAATGGCGTCGTCGGTGGGCATACCCCGGCGCCGCCCGCGGATATGGATCACCCCCTGTGGCGCCTGAACGGCGGCGCGGCTTCCGACGCGAGCAGCGCGGGACGCCTGGGTGGTGCTGGCGTGCTCGGCGCGGGTGCCCTCGGCATGCGCGGTGCGGCCCGTATGGGGTCCGGCGGCCTTGGCGCGGGCATGCGCGGCATGACCGGTGGCCTGGGCGGCGCGGGCGCCTCCGCCTTGAAGGTCGGCTCCTACTCCGGGTCGGGTTTTGGCTCCTACAATCCCCCCGCGGGCGCGAATGGCCTGGCCGGTTCCGGGGCGGGCGCGTCGGGCGCGACGGGTGTTGCCGGTTCCACCGGGGCGAACGGTGGCGCGGCTGGCGCTGCCGGTGCCGCGGGCAAGGGTGGCTCGGGTTCGGGCTTCATGGGTGCGGGCGCGGGTGCCGGTGCGGGCGCGGGTAAGCAGGACAAGAAGGGTCGCAAGCGCCAGTACGTCGCCTTCAAGTTCGAGGACGACGAGGACGATCTGCCCGTCGGCTACGTCAACCCCATGTCCCAGACCTACGGGTCTGACACGAGCATCGCCCCGGCCAAGAGCGCGGACGACGGATGGGATCCACGCCAATGGTGAGCTTGTCCTCTCACGCCGTGCCCCGTTCTCCCTTCTCTTTCGTGGGGAGGGCGGGGCGCGCCGCGCGCGCCCTGACCACCGTCGCCTCCGCCCTGGCCCTAGCCGCTGGCGCCCTCACCCTGGCGCCGACCCCGGCCCACGCGGATGGCGCGGTGCCCTCACAGGAGTACTTCTCCTACTACCCTCTGAATACCGTGCATCAGAAGGGGATTACCGGTAAGGGTGTCACGATTGCCGTCATCGACGGTCCGGTCGATACGAGTAATCCGGCCCTCAAGGGGGCGAACATCACTGATAAGAGCCGCTGCACCATCCAAGACTCACCTGAGGGGATCCGCCATGGTACTGACATGGCGATCATCCTGGTCTCCCCCATCACGGGCGTGGCACCCGACGCAACCCTGTACACCTACCAGGCCTCCACCGCTGGGACAATATCGAACGGCTCATGCGACTCCAAACGGGGCCGGCTCAACACCGTTTCCGCTCTCATTAACCAGGCCGTCGAAGACGGCGCCCAATTCATCTCGATCTCCCAAAGCGTCCCCGATTTTTCCAACGAGCTCAAATGGGCGGTTACTAACGCGATCACCAAGGGCGTCATCATCGTCAACTCGGCCGGAAACGGTGCCAGCGACGACAACATCACACAGCTGGGCAGGTATTCCGGTGTCGTCGGCGTGTCCGCCATCAACAGTGACGGTACCTTCGCCTCCTATTCCTCCTGGGGCGATGGCGTGGTCACCGCCGCCTTCGGCGGACCATACAACACGTACGACGTGAACACAGGGGAGCCGGTCACCGTTCACGGCACCTCCATATCCGCCCCGCTCGTGGCCGGCATGTTGGCTTTGGCGCGCCAAAAGTGGCCCGACGCGACCGCCAACCAGATCCTCCAGCTCCTGGTCCACACCGGCCTGAACCCCAACCACGACTGGAACAAATACACGGGCTACGGCGCGGCTGCCCTGGGATCTCTCGTCAACCAAGATCCCTCGCAGTACCCCGACGAGAACCCCATCATCCAAAAGCCGGGGGGCTCTGAACCCACCGCGCAGGACGTCCAGGACTACATCGACGGAGTCGCAGGATCCTTACAGATAGCCTCCTTCCCCGACACCTACGTCTACCGCGGAACTGACCAAGGAGTCATCTACGACCACGGGTCCATCCCCGTCCACCTGGGAACCAGCCCCCGCTACCACCGGAAGTGACCATGACACACGCGCGACCTTGCGCGCACCCCGCGCCCCGTTCTCCCTTCTCTTTCGTGGGGAGGGCGGGGCGCGCCGCGCGCGCCCTG
>ERZ772918.110-NODE-110-length-67360-cov-6.11018_pt1 | contig 67360 bp, 49 predicted proteins | sample MGYA00512118_ERZ772918 | MGnify/ENA primary metagenome ERZ772918 (study PRJEB29015, sample SAMEA2737939) | human oral metagenome | biome: human oral; feature: human-associated habitat; material: dental | place: China | collected 2135 ... | reverse complement strand
GAACAGACGAATTGATAAGTTTTTGAGTAGGGCAGTTAATGGGCTTTTGGGTTTGTGAGGTGGTGAGTTAAGCCCATCGTCTCAAAGCCTAGCGAACTTACAAATCCACCAACTTATTAACAAAGAAATCAGTAACTTATAGCTCAAACTTAAAAGCTCATCACCTATAAACCCATTAACTCACCTGCTCATCAACTTAAAAACTCACCAACTCAACAACTCACCAACTTATAAACTCATCAACCCAAAAACTTAAATTATTATTTTTGTTTTACAATATCGTTCTAAAATTCGCTCCGTTCTAGCGAAAATATAGGTTAAAAAGTAGGTAAATTACTACTATTTCTAACCTTTAACGCCTTCCAGTGTGTCTTGTTTTAAGAAAAAGACCTGCATTTTGCACCATTTAGCCTTTCTAGATTGGTTGACTGCTCATTCTTTTTCACACCCAATTACCCACTTTTAGCCCCTAAAATTCCACTTTTTAATGGGTGTTTTGCCCTTTTGGGCCATGTTTTTAATGGTTCGAAAGGGTTGTATTTATACCTTTGCAGCGTATTTTTATGCCATTTTGTCTTGCGTTTTGCACCATTTTGCAGCGCATTTAGCACCAAAACGCACTGCATTTAGCATCAAAACGCACTGCATTTAGCACCAAAACGCACTGCGTTTTGCACCAAAATGCACCGTGTTTTGCAGCAAATGACCCTCAAAAAGGCGCGAAAGGCGGTTATTTCAAATAAATATTCACTTTATCGCATTCACAAGCTACCCCCTTTTTGCATCAAAACAAACCTTCGCGAGAATCGATTTTTTGCGGCCAGGTGAACGATTGGTGGATAGAAAAGGCACTCAGAATGTTAAAATCCTTGCTACAAACTAGACAAAAACGATTATCCCATACACACGTGCATGGGCAACGACACGGAAAGCGCATGCGTTTACGAATGCCAAGGCGAGCAGTTGAAGGGCATGCGCCAAAAGCGAATACAACCTTAACTTATAAACTTAAAAACTCTCCAACCTATAAGTTCAAGTCCAACTCACCAACTCAAAAAAATCACAAACCCATCAGTTCGAGCCCATAAGCTCAAACATAAAAACTCAAAAAAGCTCATTTACCTATAAGTTCAAACTCATAAACTTAAAAACTCACCAACTTACAAGCTCAAACTCACCAACTCAAATACTCACCAACTTATAAACTCAAACACATCAACTCACCAACTCAGAAACTCATAAGTTCAAACTCAAAAACTCACTAACCTATAAGCTCAAACTTAAAAACTCGGAAACTCAAAAACTCACCAACTTATAAACTCAACCCATCAACTTAAAAACTCACCAACTAAATACATAATTTATGGCACTAAACGGAGCAAGTATTAAAAATATTTGCTACTTTTGTGGATACTAACAAAGGCTGTATGAAAAAAGTATTATTGACATTGGCCCTGATGCTAGGTGCATTCACGGCAACCTTCGCCCAATCGACAAAGGATGTTTTGTACCTTAAAAACGGCAGCATTATCTATGGACAGCTCATAGAAATGGTGCCAGAGAAACAGGTGAAGATAAAAACGACAGATGGAAGTGTGTTTGTTTACAACACAAGTGAAGTGGACCGCATTGCAAAGGCGGAAACAAAAGAGAAAGAAAATTACACCGAACGCAAGTCGTCGTTCAGAACACGAAAGATTGCCACGGGTTTTAAGGGATTTATCGACGACTCGTACTCGGCAAGCATGAATGGTAGCGACTTTAACAGGGGCGGACTTAGCGTTAGCTTGGGTAGCCAAATCTTACCGCAGCTGTTTGTTGGCGCAGGACTTGGACTTGAATATTACAACGAGCCAGAAGTGCTTACGGTTCCTGTATTTGCCGATGTACGCGTTAACTTTATCAATGGTCCTATCAGTCCTTTCCTTGGCGTGAAGGTGGGTTATACGGCTCTTGGCGACTTCGAAGGTTTCTATCTCAACCCCATGGTTGGTTGCCGTTTCGGGCTTACCAACAAGTTGGCCTTGCACGCCGCCATTGGCTATGCCCTGCAAAACACTGATTATACGCACGAGGAACGCTACTACAGCCCATACGGCACAACCACATTCAGGCGAAGTATTTCTACCATCTCGGCAATTAAAATACAGTTTGGCTTTGAATTCTAAAACAAAAAAAGCGATAAGGCGCATCAGGCATAGTGCCCCATGTGCTTTATCGCGAAACAACATAAAGGAAACCCACAACCCTTACTACCTTTACAAAAAGAAAACAAACTCGACATGAAGAAAGCATTACTATCTTTGACACTGATGCTCGTTGCATCTGTAACAACCTTTGCACAAACAGCGAAAGACGTGGTTTATCTTAAAGACGGCAACGTAATACGTGGCCAGCTGGTAGAAATAATACCCGATAAGCAAGTGAAGATTAAAACAGCAGACGGCAGTTTGTTTGTTTACGACACGAACGCCATTGAACGTATAGAGAACGGCGAGACTGCAAAGAAAGAAAAGAAGAGCGAAGACGCGCCGACTGTTAATGGCCGTAGAATAGACAGAGGCTTTAAAGGCTTTGTGGAAGGTAGCTTTTCGGCTAGTTTAAACGGCAGCAGCTATCACAGAGAAGGGTTAAACGTTAGCCTTGGCAGCCAGATTCTTCCTCAACTTTTTGTGGGTGGAGGTATCGGCATGGCGTATTATGGCAAGCACGATATGGTTACCGTCCCCATTTATCTCGACATACGCACCAACTTTATCAATGGCCCCATCTCGCCCTGTATTGGCACCAAGCTTGGTTATGCATTCGGTAGAGACATTCAAGGCTTTTATTTCAACCCCATGGTGGGCTGCCGTTTCGGCCTTACCAACAAGTTAGCCCTGCACGCAGCCATTGGCTATGCCCTGATATACGACGTATATATCAGCGAAACCTATAATTATGGCCAAAGTAATGAGTATTACTATAACTTGGATTTCAATGGAACGCCCATTTCGGCCATTAAGATACAGTTTGGTTTCGAGTTCTAATAAAAGGCATGTACTAACTACTCCCCGATAAGGTTCAATCGTTGTTCGCGGTATCGTTCTTCATTGCATTTCACTATCTGCCAAAGGCCTAACGACTGACATAGGCTGGCAGTGCATAACAAACAAGTGCGCGAGTGCAGACATACAGCAACTCACCTCTAAACACACGCTCTTAGAGCGGGCTTAGAGGTGAGTTTGTTTGTTAGTTACAACTAAGCAAACCGCTTTGGGGAAGGCCTGTTGTGGGTAAGCTATGGCTCTTTATGCGCATCCAGAATATGGTCGCGGCATTCTTCCATCAACCATTTGGGGGTGCTGGTTGCTCCGCAGATGCCCACCGTTTGGGCATCGGCAAACCAATCGAGGTTTATCTCACTGGCATTCTCCACATGATAACTCTTCGGGTTTACGGCCTTGCATTCGTTAAAAAGCACTTTTCCGTTGCTACTTTTCCGTCCGCTCACAAAGATTATCACATCGTGTTGGGTTGCAAAGCGCGCAATGTTGGGCATGCGGTTGGCCACCTGTCGGCAAATGGTGTCGAAACTACGGAACGTGGCCGTAGGGCTGATGTGCGATTGAATGTACTCGATGATGCGGTGGAACTCGTCTAAACTCTTCGTGGTTTGCGAATAGAGGTAGATGTCGCGATTGAAATCCAGCTTTGACACCTCGTCGAAATGTTCTATCACGATGGCCTCACTGCGCGTCTGTCCCACAAGGCCGAGCACTTCGGCATGTCCGTTCTTTCCGAAGATAACGATTTGCGCATCGGGGTTGGCGTCGAATTGTTTCTTGATGCGCTTTTGCAACTGCAACACCACAGGGCAAGTGGCATCAATTATCTCGATGTTGTTGCGCCGGGCAAGTTCGTAGGTTTCGGGTGGCTCGCCATGTGCGCGCAGCAGCACTTTCACATCGTGCAATTCACGAAGTTGCTCGTGGTTGATGGTGGTCATGCCCATAGCCGTTAGGCGTTCCACCTCCATGCCATTGTGTACAATATCGCCTAGGCAATACATCTTTTTGCCTGCCGCCAACTCTTCTTCGGCCTTTTTGATGGCCGTTGTAACGCCAAAACAAAATCCACTCCCGTTGTCAATCTCTACCTGTATCATTTCACATTAATGGTTATCACAACCTTGGGCTGCTTGGGGTCGTTGGTAATCATCAGCACACGCGGTGCAGCCTTCACGTTTTTAAGCTGCTTTTCGTCGGCCGTTATTTTAAGCTTGGCCATATCGCCTGGCACGATGTGCGTTTTGTTGAGCGACAGTTTAAGCCCTGCGGTGAACATTTGCAGCGAGCTAATGTCTAGTGTGCTATGGCCAACATTAGCAATATCAATCTCGGCTTTCTTCACTTTCTTTCCTGAAATAGTGCCAAGGTCGACCTTCGTTGCCGAGAGTTTTATCTGTGGCGCGTTGTGAAGAGCTTTCGTTGACAACTCGTTAAAGCCCGGCAAAAGAACTGCCGACACGCTTATTTCCTTGTCGGCCGACACCTTATCGCCGGGGAACATGCCCAAATAGATGTTGGTTTGGGTTAGTCCGAAGTTGCGGAGCGAACGCGAATCGAGCGTAATGGTGGCCACACCACTACGCCCCGACATGATGGTTGAGGGCGAAACATCGGCTTGGAGGTACGGCGGCAGGTGCATCAATACAGGCTGTACGGGCTTGCCCGAATTGTTCATGATGTGTATTTTCTGCACGGGACGGTCGCCGCGGTTCACGTCGTCGAACTCGATGTTGTTCTTTTCTACCATCACATCGCCAAGGGTGAAGGGGTAAGTGCCTGAAAAGTCTACCACTTCTTCAACCACCACGCCTTTCAACGTTAACACAAGCGGGTCTTTTCCCGATGGCCCATAAAGGCCAACTTGTTTGTTGAAATGGCCCATTTGGGCGGCATCGTAGGTGGCTTGCACCTTAAACACCTGCCCAGCAGGTATCTCGGTCTTGGGATAGCTAACCTCTGTGCATCCGCAGCTTTTGCGAACATCGATGATGCGCAGCGGTTTCCCACCTTTGTTTTTTACTTCGAATACTGCGGTTACGGGCGTGCGATACAGCACTTGCCCACAATCAATGGCCGCGCGTACAGCTTCCATGCGCTGTGCCGAGGCCGAGAGGCTGGCCATAGAGAGGAGCATGGCCGCCAAAATACTGTTGTTCATTATTGTTATTGTTTATTTTATCGTTATGGTTAGGGCCTTGGTGCGCGCCATATACGCTGGGCTGTAAGCGCATTGCACGGTGCAAGTGCCCGTTGTGAATGTTCCGGGGCGATCTATATAAAAGGTGCTCTCTACTACATGCGTGCCCTTTGGCATCATGTCGGCATAATAATAGGTGGCATTGTCTCGTGGCGAGCAGTAAAATCCGCCACGATAGCCCGTGAGTTGATTTGCGGGTTCCATGCAGGCGGCGCGCTTGTCTACCACCTGAACGAAGTCGTAGTCACGGTCGGCAGTGATGGTTATGCGCACCTTCACCTTGCTGCCCACCTTCAATTCGCCATCGTACAGCAGCTCGCGCTTAACGCTTAGCCCCATCGAGGCATCGACAATGTCGGTGGTGCGCTGCGTAAACTGGGCGTAGACAGACCCCCACGAGGTGCCTGGGGAAGTCTTTTCTACGGTGAAGGAGTTGAGGTTAGCACCCGTCATGGTGGTCTTTACGTAGCCCATACCAGCCGAGGCGTTGGGCGTTTCGAGGCGTTTGCCATCCACTGAAAGCTTTGCAGGCGAGTCGGCAGCGGCTTGCAACACCTGCATGTTGCCGTTGAGGAAGGCGTAAACGGCATTGACACTGTTGATGGGCGTATCCCAAACCTGCGTGCGTTTTTGCTGCAACAACCAACGTTTCATCTCGTCGAGTGTGCTTGTGTCGTGGGGTTCGAGGGCTTGTATGGCCTCGATGGCGGCCACCTGCGTAGGTATCTTGTAGTCGAACCAGCTGTAATAGGCCTTCCGCGTGTCGTAATAGCGGCCCATTTCTTCGGTAAACACGCTGTATTCGCGAATGCTCTGCAAATACTCTTTGCCCATTTGTGCGTAGCCGTTCTTGGCCAAGATAACGGCTGCAACGGCCTTACCATAGATGGTGAAGGCAGCAGGTTGCTTGGCCAAATGACTGATGAGGTAGGCACGATCGGCCTTAACATCTTCGTAATAGCTCTTGTCTACCAACGAACTTACATAAAGGTAGCCCACCGCCCATTCGCTAGGGCGTATGTTCTTCTCGCCTCGTTGCTCGCGTTTCTTCATTGCTGCGACTTCGTCTGCTACGCGCTTACCCATGAAAGCGAATGCCCTTTCCAGATTGCGGTTCATGTCGGTGCGCCCGCCCGTTAGGGTTTGCAGGCGCGTTACCATCTCGGCCACGGTCAAAGTGACGTAACTACTGCCTGCCATACCTGGGAACCAACTCCACGAACCATCACCACGCTGCAACGCCCGCAGCTTGTTTGTAGCTTGGTTTAGGCGATACGTGATGCCGTTCTCGTCGAAGAAACGCACCAATTCTTGGCGTTGGCGGGTTTCGTTCTTGCCGTTCCACACCCAAGGCGTTTCGTTCAGCACCAGCGTTTTCAGCTCCTCGTTCTTTTCAAGTTCGCTTACCATCGAACCTTCTCCTTTGTTTTCCTGTTTCCAAAGTTCTACTGTACTCTTTATTACGGGGGCTTGTTTAAGCAGATAACTACCCAAACTGTTTACATAGAACGAAGTAGCTAGGGATATGGCATCGCTTTCGTCGACACTACTCATATACGGCAAAGTCTGCACCATCATCCAAGCGGGGTTGTTGGTGTACTCTACGGTGAGGCGATTGTCGGCCCTATTTACGGCGAAAAGCTTACGCAGGTCTATGTTGAGCGTACCCGGACGATGCTGGGTAAAGGCCTTCGAGTTGGTGACAAGCTCGGTATCGCCCAGCAGGGGCAGGTAGTGTTGTTCGCCGTCGCTAAATCCTTTGCCCGTTACCGATATGCGGCATATCCACACACGTACGCCTGCGGTATAAAACTTAGTACCTTCTTGCAAGTTGAGTGGGAAACTAACGTTGGTGGTTTGACCGGCATTTACCGTGCAAGTTTTCGTGTCGGTATAGAATGTTTTGCCCGTTTCGGGGTCTACAATCTCAAGCAATGCCGTCCCCGTCAACGCCTTTTCGGAGGTGTTGATTACGCGGGCAGTTATCCAACCCTTGTCGCCCAGACGCATAAAGCGCGGCATATTGGGCTGCACCATCATTTTCTTGGTGGCCACGGCCTCGTTTTCTACCATCACGTTGTTCATGTCCTGGTCGGTGGCCAAGCCCATAAAGCGCCATGTGGTGACACTTTCGGGCAACGTGAACTTGATGGCAACGTCGCCATTGGCATCAGAAGTGAGGGCCGGATAGAAGAAAGCCGTCTCGTTCAGGTTCTCGCGGATGGTGGGTTTGTCAGTAGAGCTAGACTCTGGTTTAGCCTCAGGGGTTTCCTCCACGTCTTTCGTCTTCACCTCTTCGTATGCAACTGCGGATGCCCTAGTTTCTTTTGCAGAAACAGAAGATAAGCCCCTTACCCTAATAGAACCTGTTAGACTGCTCTTCTTGCTGTAACCGGAAACCACAACTTCTTCCAATCGATCCCCTTTGAGACCAAACATCGAGGTGAAATAATAGGCCCAATCGAAGCATGACGTGTCAAACCGATAAAAGCCTAAGGAGTTTACGGGTAACGAGCGCAAGGGATTGCGGGAATAAACTTCGTAAGAGCGTAGGCTCCATGCCCACTGCCAGACGGCATAGGGCACGGGGAACGAATAGCCTAAATCGAAACCCCAACGATGTTTTACAATTTGGTCGAGCGACTTATCGTAAAGCGTAGCCATCAATTGCGCGTTGGCCGGCTTGCCGTCGGGATGTTTCAGGGTCAAAGTCCACTCTTCTTTCTGTCCGGGGGTGAGCTTATTTCTGAACGTTTTCCACTCGGCCAGCAATCGTTTGTCGGGTGTCGCTCTCCTGATACTTAGGGTGTGGTCGTAGTAATGGTCGTCCTTCACCCAAACATAGCTGATGGTTATGCCCTCGCCATATTCGGGTTTGTAGGTATAGGGGATGGTGATGAGCGAGTCGCTGAGTACGGTTGTGCCTTTTTCGAGAACCTTATCACCCGAATATATGGCGTAAAGCACGTAGGCATCTTTGAGCGAAGTGCCCACCTGCACGTACACGGGACTGCCATCGAGATTGAATTTCGAGGACGTTTGGTAGGCCCATATCTTCGAGTCGACCACAGGTCGGCGGTCGTTCATGCTGAAAAGCACGAACTCTTGGTCAACGGTATCGTTCTCGCAGACAGCCACCAGACGATGTTTGCCCGATGCCAAGGCCGCAACATCGAATGCGATGGGTGTGTTGGCCTTCACCGTTTGGGTGGTCAACTCATTATCTATATAGTAGCGTACATTGCCTGGAATTTCTGCTCCAGATGCGTTTCTGAAACTGAAAGTAATGCTTTTGAGGCTGTCTTTCTCACTTCTCTCAGGCAAGTCGCAGCTCAGTGCCGTGAGTTTGCTACCTAACGGCAACGACATAGAACCCAATCGGGTTTCACCGCCTTGGTCTACAACGGTGGCTGTAACCTCGAAGTTGTAGAAGCCTGGACGTTTCTTACCCTTAGGAAGGGTCAAGGGGATGTTCACACGGAAAGCTCCATCGTCGTCGGTCATCGTGCTTTCACGGGCTATTTCGTTTGGAGACTCGTCGTCATCCCTACTCCACCACCACCAAAAAGCCGGGTTGCGCTTAATCGTATAGGTAACTTTTGCACCCTGGACAGGCACGCCCGCAAAGCTCTTGGCGTGCCCCATAACCACCACCGTGTCGCCTGGGGCGTACTTCTCGTTCACCTTGGGGAAAGAAACTTCGAACGTCGGGCGTTTGTATTCCTCAACTCTGAACGTTACGTTGCCACTTATCTTGCTTGATGCACTAACTCTGAATGTACCCGTAAGCCCACTGGTAGGCAACGTAAACTGTGTAGACAATTTGCCAAAGGCATCTGTAACGACCTCGTTTTCGGCTACAACCTTCCAATTGGCATCGTAAAGTTTAAGTTTTAAGCTTTGCCCGGCCGCGCCCTTACGTTCCAAGTCGGGTCCACGAAGCACCCAAATGCCTGCCACATGAACAGTTTGCCCTGGGCGATAGATGCTTCGGTCGGTGTACAGGTGCAACCTAGGACTTGTTTTGTCGGAGCCATAATAGCGGTATTGGGTGTCATAAGCTGCTTCGTTGAAATAAGTATCGTCTTTGGTGTACACATAAATGCCACGTAATTCGTTATCACCAAAAGCGTGTTCAAGTTCGCCGTCGGCACCACAAGTAAACAATTTTGTCTTTTCTTTCTCTTCTTCGTCATCGTAAAACCTCAATCGCACCTTTGCATTTGGTACGGGATGCCCCGTTGTGGCGTTCAAAACGGCGATGCGCACACGGTCGTCTGGCAACTCTTGTAACACCGGAACGAGGTTGGTTACATTCAACAACACGCGGCGTATGGGTACATTCTTATTGTCGGGGATTATCTCCAACATGTACATACCTACGGGCAAGCCCTCCAATTGCAACGAGTCGTTTGTGAAGACATAGTTGGGCACGCCCACAAACTTGCGTTCGCGGGTAGCGGTTGGCACAGCTTTCATGTTCCTTCGCAGCTTGGCCAACACCTTAGGTTCTTCCACATCCCCTTCAAAATCGCCATCCACGTTCAATCGCCACACCTTCATGGTTATCGTCTTGATGTTGCGTACGTTCGAAAGATACACCTGCTGGGGCTTTTGGGGCAATATCATGTGGCGCACGCGCATGTTGAAAGTGGGGTTTATGCGTTCATTATAAGCATTGCGCAAAGTGTTCATGTTTTGCCAAGTGCCCCATTTCGACAGGGCGTAATTGATATATTCCAGTTCTTTCTCGACACCAACGTCGGATGCCGATTGCATCATGTTAGCACGCACGATGGCCAATTCGCCCGCTTCGGGTAAGTCGGCATACATGTTAATGAAAGAGTCGAGCTTATGAACGACACGCGACTTGTAGAACGAGAACCCTTTCCCGTCATCGTCGTCTTCGCCTTCATCGTCAGAATTGGAACGAAATCCCCTTTCAAACATCATGCTGGCCACGATGCAAGCAGCCCGTCTGTTGCCTGCTTTCGCGTAAAAGTCGTACAACAAGCGGTAGTTTCCTGCGGCCATTGCCAGCACATGCAACAGGTCGTTGTTGAAAATGCGGGAGTCGACGCCAGGTAACAGCATCGGTTCGTAACCCTTGGCCTGCGTTTTGGCCAAGAGTTCGGGATGCTGCAACGACAAGTCGAAAAACGTTTGTGCCGTTTTACCGTCCTTATCTCTCAATCTGTAATTGTTGCGATATATCTGCGCCAGAGCCGATTGGTACACGGCAGCCAAGACAGGTTCCGTGTTTCTCACCGCCAACTCTTCCGCTTCTATCCGTTTCACCTCGCCCAAAAGCGAGTCGGGAGATATGGCCGACTGCAAAGCGCCCTTGCAAACGGAGGCTTTAAGCAGCGAGCCGTATTGCTTATCGGCCTTTGCTTGCTTCTCTATCTGCTGTAAAACGCCCAGGGCTGTCTTAGGCAAATCTTTCACCATTGCCACATCAAACTGCTTCCAAAGTGCGTCGTAGCTGTCGGCAAAAGCCGATTGGCAGAGCATCAGTAATAAGGCTAATGCCCAAAAAACATTTTTCTTCATACGTCTTTCTGTTGTTTTAAGACCTGTTTATATCAAGTTCGATCACGATGGGACACTACTCTGCCATTATAGTATTCGCCTCAACCGTACAAGTGGTGGGGGCATGGAGAAACCTGTGTGCCACAGTACATCATTGCCGTTGTTTACTTTACCGTTATGGTTAGGGCCTTGGTGCGTGCCATGTACGCTGGGCTGTAAGCGCATTGCACGGTGCAAGTGCCCGTTGTGAATGTTCCGGGGCGATCTATATAATAGGTGTTCTCTATCACATGCGTGCCCTTTTGCATCATGTCTGTATAATAATAGGTGGCGTTGTCGCGCGGCGAACAGTAGTAACCGTCGCGATAGCCCGTCAGTTGGCTTGTCGGTTCCATGCAGGCGGCGCGCTTGTCTACCACCTGAACAAAGTCGTAATCGCGGTCGGCAGTGATGGTTATGCGCACCTTTACCTTGCTACCCACCTTCAATTCGCCGTCGTACAGCAGTTCGCGCTTAATGCTTAGCCCCATCGAGGCGTCGGCAATGTCGGTGGTGCGTTGCGTAAACTGGGCGTAGACAGAACCCCACGACGTATTGGGGGCAGTCTTGTCTACGGTGAAGGTGTTGAGGTTGGCGCCCGTCATGGTGGTCTTTACGTAGCCCAGACCAGCCGAGGCATTGGGCGTTTCGAGGCGTTTGCCATCCACTGAAAGCTTTGCAGGCGAGTCGGCAGCGGCTTGCAACACCTGCATGTTGCCGTTGAGGAAGGCGTACACGGCATTGACACTGTTGATGGGCGTATCCCAAACCTGCGTGCGTTTCTGCTGCAACAGCCAACGTTTCATCTCGTCGAGGGTGCTTGTGTCGTGGGGTTCGAGGGCTTGTATGGCCTCGATAGCCGCCACCTGCGTGGGTATCTTGTAGTCGAACCAGCTGTAATAGGCCTTACGCGTGTCGTAGTATCGGCCCATCTCTTCGGTAAACACGCTGTACTCGCGAATGCTCTGCAAATACTCCTTGCCCATTTGTGCGTAGCCGTTCTTGGCCAAGATAACGGCTGCAACGGCCTTGCCGTAGATGGTGAACGCGACAGGCTGCTTGGCCATGCGACTGATAAGGAACTTGCGTTCGGCCTGCACGCCTTCATTATAGCTGTTGTCGACCAGCGAACTTACATAGAGGTAGCGCACCGCCCATTCACTTGGGAGCACGTCTTTCTCGCCTTTCCTTTCGCGTTCCTTTATCTTGGCCACTTCTTTCTTAACCGCAGTGCCCATGAACTGGAAGGCTCTTTCCAGGTTACGGTCCATGTCGGTGCGCCCGCCCGTTAGGGTTTGCAGGCGTGTTATCATCTCGGCGACCGCCAATGTTATTGAGGGACTGCTCTTCATATCCTCAAACCATCCCCAACCGCCGTCATATCTTTGCAGTTGGCGCAGCTTGTTCGTGGCCGTGTTGAGGCGTTGCGCGATGCCGTTCTCGTCGAAGAAATGCACCAATTCTTGGCGTTGACGGGTTTCGTTATTGCCTTCCCACACCCAAGGCGTTTCGTTCAGCACCAGCGTTTTCAGCTCCTCGTTCTTTTCAAGTTCACTTACCATCGAGCCTTCACCATTCTTTTCCTGTTGCCACAGTTCAATGGTGCGCTTTATTGCGGGAACTTGTTTGAGCAGATAACTACCCAAACTATTTACATAGAACGAAGTAGCTAGGGATATGGCATCGCTTTCGTTAACACTACTCATATATGGAAGTGTCTGCACCATCATCCAAGCGGGGTTGTTGGTGTACTCTACGGTGAGGCAATTGTCGGGTCTGCTAACAGCGAAGAGTTTGCGCAGGTCGATGTTCAGCTTGCCTGGGCGATGCTGTGTAAAGGCCTTCGAGTTGGTGACAAGTTCGGTATCGCCCAGCAAGGGCAGGTAGTGTTGTTCGCCGTCGCTAAATCCCTTGCCTGTAACCGATATGCGACATACCCAAACTTTTACGCCGGCAGTGTAGAACTTGGAACCTTCTTGCAGGTCGAGCAGAAAGCTAACGTTCGTGGTTTGGCCGGCATTCACCGTGCAGATCTTCGTGTTGGTATAGAACGTCTTGTCCGTTTCGGGGTCTACAATCTCAATCAATGCCGTCCCCGTCAACGCCTTTTCGGTCGTGTTGATTACGCGGGCGGTTATCCAACCCTTGTCGCCCAATCGCATAAAGCGGGGCATGTTGGGCTGTACCATCATCTTCTTGGTGGCCACAGCCTCGTTTTCCACCAGCACGTTGTTCATTTCCTTGTCGGTGGCCAAGCCCATAAAGCGCCATGTGGTGACACTTTCGGGCAGCGTAAACTTAATGGCAACGTCGCCATTGGCATCCGAAGTGAGGGCTGGATAGAAGAAAGCCGTCTCGTTCAGGTTCTCTCTAATGGCAGGTTTTTCGCCATTACCCGCTACTACCTCCTCATCAGTATTGTCAGCATAACCTTTGTCCTTGCCTGCCTCCATAACTTCAAGTCTTTCGTCTTCCACACAATCGTCTGCCATAGAGGATAAAACAGCAATGCGCTTTATTTCATCATCGCGTTTCAAAACAGGCGCAGTAAATTTCACGTTTCCATTACCCACCGACTCATCTTCGTACAGTTCCTCAGCATAACTTAGTCCGTCTAGATAGTCAAAGGGGTCATCATACCGGAAACAAGCTTTTGAAAAACGGTAGAACCTAAACGAGGGAGTGGGTAGCAGACGCACTGGCCGAGAACCCGAAAGTTCTACTGAGGCGGGATTCCAAATCCATTGCCAATTAACAGAAGGCGCATTGAAATTATATCCCAAATCAAGCCCCCAATGGTGTTCCTTTATTCTTTCGAGCGACTTATCATAGAGTGTGGCCATCAGTTGGGCGTTGGCAGGCTCGCCATTGGGATGTTTCAGGCTTAGGGTCCACTCTTCTGTTTGCCCTGGCGTAAGCCTGTCTCTAAACGTCTTCCATTCGGCCATCAGCCGTTTGTCGGGCGTAGCTCTTACTATTGACATATTACAGTCGTAGCATTCATCGTCTTTCACCCAAACATAGCTAATCGTTATGCCGTCGCCATATTCGGACTTGTAGGTGTAGGGGATGGTGATGAGCGAGTCGCTGATTATGGTTGTACCCTCTTCAAGAACCTTATCGCCCGAATAGATGGCGTAAAGCACATAGGTATCTTTCAACGATGTGCCCACTTGCACATACACGGGCTTGTTGTCGAGATTAAAACTTGATGCCGACTGATACGACCATATCTTCGACTCCACCACAGGACGGCGATCGTTCAAGCTGAAAAGCACAAACTCGCGGTCGAGCGTGTCGTTTTCGCAGATGGCCACCAAGCGGTGTCTGCCTGAGGACAGGGCGGCAGCATCGAATGGGATGGGCGTGTTGCCCATAACCGTTTGGGCATTGCTCTCCTTATCTATATAATAGCGCACGTTGCCGGGGATTTCTACGCCAGTGTTGTTCCTTACGTTAAACAGCAAGGTTTTAAGACTGTCTTTCTCTATTTTGTTAGGCAGATCGCACGTCACCGAAACGGACTTGTACCCCAACGGCAGGCTTATCGCACACGAATGCGTTTCTCCGCCTTGGTCTACAACAGTGGCTGTCACCCTGAAAGAAAAAAAGGCACATTCCCATTTAAAGTAGGGAAGTTCCATAGGAACCCTCACGCTAAACATCCCTTCACTGTCGGTAACTGTGGTATCGTTGTCCAACTCACCCGCATCTTCATCGACGTCGCAGCTTTGATAGCACCAAAATACAGGGCTACGCTTTATCGTATAGTACACTTTCGCCCCCTGAACAGGCGCACCGGCGAAACTCTGCGCATGCCCTTTAACAACCACGGTGTCGCCCAAAGCATACTTTTCTTTCACTTCGGCAAAGTTCACGTCAAACGTCGGACGTTTATACTCTTCCACCCTGAACGACGTGCTGGTATAATAATCTCCTTTTAACTTTATGGTGAAATTACCCGTAAGCCCATCTTTGGGCAAGGTAAATTGCGTGGCGATTTTGCCAAAAGCATCAGTAACGGCCTCACGCTCCCCAATTTCTTTCCCATTGGCATCACAAAGTCTTAGCGTTACTTTCTTTCCTGCTACGCTTTTACGTTCTAAGTCGGGACCGCCACAAGCCGAAATGCCAGCCACTTGCACAACTTGCCCTGGCCGATAGATACTCCTATCGGTATAAATAAACAATGTTGGCAGACCACTATGGTCGTTCCCTTGAATATAAAAACCAGACCAACCTTCTCTGCAAGCATACACGTCGGTCGGCGTATAGGGGAAAACATCCTCTAAATCTTCATTATATTCCAAACTACACACCACTTCACCATTGGCTTTACACGTCAAAGTCTCAACCCGCGTCTTGTAGTCCGTTCGATCTTTAATGGTCACCTCCACTTTGGCATTGGGCATGGGATGCCCCGTGGTAGCATTCAATACGGCGATGCGCACATTGTTTCCGGGTTGTTCCTGCATCACGGCCGTAACATTGGTTACAAACAACAGCGAGCGTTGCACTGGCACTTCCTTGTTGCTGGGAACAAACTCTAACATGTACGCCCCTACGGGCAAACCTTCCAACTGTATCGAGTCGTTCGAGAACTGGTACGCACTCTTGCCCACAAACTTACATTCTCTTGTGGCCGAAGGCACCGCCTTCATCGTCTTCCTAAGCCTTTGCAACACTTGCGGTTTGTTTATATCTCCTTCAAAACGCCCGTTTATGTTTAGTCGCCACACCTTCATGGTGATGTTTGCGAGGTTGCGCACATAAGAGAAATGTACCTTTAAGGGCTTTTTCGGCAATATAAGCTGCCTAGAAGCAACTTCGAATGTAGGATTAGATGCCGTCTTCAAAGCGTTGCGCAACACGTTCATCCGTTTCCACGAGCCCCACTTAGACAAGGCATAATCGACATATTTCAGAACCTCGCTCTTTTTAACCTTCTCCGATCCGTACATTAAACTGTAACGATAGATGGCCAATTCGGCAACTTCGGGCAGGTCGGCATATACGTTCATCAGCGAATCGAGTTTACGAACGATGGGCAACTCATCAAATTTGCATGTGTCCTCTTTCTCCTTTTGTTCGTTAACACTATCTGCAAAGTTGGTTTCCGTCTCTTCCAACATCAATCTAGCCAGCAGGCAAGCTGCTCGCCTATTTCCAACCTTCTCGTAATAGCGATACAACAAGGCGTACTCACCAGCAGCAAACCCCAGCACATGCAGCAGGTCGTTATTAAAGATGTGACTATCCATGCCAGGAACCAGCAGCGGTTCGTAACCCTTGGCCGATGTCTTGGCCAATAGTTCGGGGTGCTTAACCGACAAGTTGAAATAGGCTCTCGCCTTACTGCCGTCACCATCTTTTAGTTCGTCGTACACATTATATAGCTGCCCCAAGGCCGACTGGTACACGGCAGCCAACACAGGCTTTTTATCTCGCACGGCCAGTTCGGCCGCTGCTATTCTCCTTACCTCGCCTTCGAGCGAGTCGGGAGAGATGCTCACCATCACTTGTCCCTTGCAAAAAACGGCTTTAAGCATCGAGCCATATTGCCTTTCGGCCCTTGCCCTCTTTTCAATCTGCTGCAAAACGCCCATAGCCGTCCGTGGCAAGTCTTTCTTCCTTGCCACATTGTACTGTTTCCACAATGCGTCGTAATTGTCGGCAAAAACAGGTTGACATACCATTATTAATAAGGATAATGCCAATAAAACAGCTTTTCTCATACGCTATTGTTATGTTTTAAGGCGAGGTTTATTAAGTTCGGGCGCAAGGAAGTGCAACTCTCCGACATGCAAACAAAGCTCGGCCATGCCTGTTTCTAACTCGCGCAACTAATGCAAAAGTAAAAAAATATCTCTGAAAAGCAAAACTTTACTTCCTCGTTTTTATGCCTTTAACGAATAATATGGATGTTGCGGCACGTTTTCGTAATTAAATAACTAACTTTGCCTGACAGAAAAAGATAAGCAATAAGAAATATGAAGCGTTTAAACTATCTTCTTATCAGCGCATTGGCAGCCCTCATGTTGGCCTGCGGAACATCTAGCCAAGTGCCCATCACGGGGCGCAAACACTCGTTGCTCATATCAGATGCGCAAATACTTAGCCTCAGCAAGCAAGAATATTCTAAGTTCCTGAAGAGTTCCAAGCTATCAACCAATGCCGCAAACACGGCTATGGTGAAACGCGTTGGCCAACGATTGGCGAACGCCGTGGAAACCTATCTGATGAACAACGGCTACCAAGACGAGATAAAGAACTTTGAATGGGAGTTCAACCTCGTGGCCGACAATCACGTAAATGCCTTCTGCATGCCTGGCGGAAAGATTGTGGTTTACGAGGGCTTGCTGCCTGTAACCCAAAACGAAGCCTCGTTGGCCATCGTGCTGGGCCACGAAATTGCACACGCCGTTGCCAAACATTCGGCCGAACAGATGTCCAAAAAGATACGCCAAGCCTACGGCACACAGATTGGCGGCAGCATACTTGGCGCCATCGGTGGCGAAACTGTGGGTGGACTGGCGCAGGTGGCGGCAGGGCAATACTTCTCGTTTAGAAACTTGAAATACTCGCGCGACAACGAATCGGAGGCCGACCACATGGGACTTATCTTCGCGGCTATGGCCGGTTACGACCCCTCGGTGGCTGTGGCCTTTTGGCAACGCATGGCGGCAAAGTCGGGTGGCGGCAACACTTCCGACATGTTTAGCGACCACCCCTCAGATGCGAAACGCATCGCCGCCATACAAAAGCTGCTGCCCGAAGCCATGAGTTACTACAAGGCCTCTGGCAACGCGCACGCCGACACCCCCGCAACAACGAACACAAAGCCAGCCAATACACAACCCACTAACAAGAACAAGGGTTCGAAAGGCGTGTCGGCCTCTGGCTTATATCGAAACTCTAAGCGCAAATAGCGTAACAAAAAGAACATGCCGAACGAAGAAATGAAGAAGTTTTGCCTCGACCTCGACGTCGTGGCCGTTGAGCGGCTGAATGCCCGCTACGTGCTTATCAGGCTCTCCCACACCCAACCTTTGCCCCTGATGAAACCTGGGCAATTTGTTGAAGTGCGGATAGCCCACTCGCCACAAACCTTTCTGAGACGTCCCATCTCCATCAACTACGTAGACATACAGTGCAACGAGATGGGGCTGTTGGTGGCCACAGTGGGGCACGGCACACGCCAAATGGCCTTGTTAAAGGCTGGCGACACGCTTAATTGCGTGTTTCCTTTGGGCAATCCTTTCACCCTTCCCACATCGCCCGATGAGCGTTTCCTGCTCGTTGGCGGCGGCGTGGGCGTAGCACCGATGCTTTTTCTAGGGCAAAAAATCAAGGAGATGGGTGCACAACCCACATTCTTACTAGGCGCACGCACAGCAACCGACTTGCTGGAAATGGATCTTTTTGAGCGCACGGGGCGCGTACTGGTAACCACCGAAGACGGGTCGGCTGGCGAAAAAGGTTTCGTTACCAACCACTCGGTACTGCAAAACGAGACGTTCGACATGATTTCCACCTGCGGACCCAAGCCCATGATGATGGCCGTGGCACGTTATGCGCGCGAAAAAGGCACGGCTTGCGAGGTGTCGCTCGAAAACTTAATGGCTTGCGGCATTGGCGCATGCCTCTGTTGTGTGGAGAAAACAGTAGACGGAAATCTCTGCGCATGCAAAGAAGGACCTGTGTTTAACATTCAAAAACTGCTTTGGTAATGGCCATTCTCAAAACGAATATCGGCAATTTGTCGATGAAAAATCCCGTGATGACTGCCTCTGGCACCTTCGGTTATGGCTTGGAGTTCGAAGACTTTGTGCCACTTGACGGCATCGGCGGCATCATTGTAAAAGGAACAACCTTGCATCCACGACAAGGTAACGACTATCCGCGCATGGCCGAAACGCCGCAGGGCATGCTTAATTGTGTGGGATTGCAGAACAAAGGCGTTGACTATTTCGCCGAACACATCTATCCCAAAATCAAGGACATTGACACACGCATGATTGTGAACGTGAGTGGCAACACGCCCGAAGACTATGCAGAATGTGCCGCACGTATAGATGCACTCGACAACATACCTGCCATTGAGTTGAACATTTCGTGTCCCAACGTAAAAGAGGGGGGAATGGCCTTCGGAACAACTTGTGCTGGAGCTGCTAGCGTGGTGCGCGCGGTGCGTGCACGCTACGGCAAGACGCTTATCGTGAAACTTTCGCCCAACGTTACCGACGTAACGGAGATTGCACGAGCAGTTGAGGCAGAGGGTGCCGACAGCGTGTCGCTCATCAACACACTTATGGGTATGGCTATCGACATCGAACGGCGACAGTCGGTTTTGAGCATCAACACGGGTGGCCTAAGTGGTCCGGCCGTTAAGCCAGTTGCCTTGCGCATGGTGTGGCAGGTGGCAAAGGCGGTGAAGATACCCATCATTGGGTTGGGCGGTATATGCAATGCCACCGATGCCATCGAGTTTATCATGGCTGGCGCATCGGCCATTCAGATTGGCACCGCCAACTTCCTCGACCCTACCGTTACCATTAAGGTACGCGATGGCATAAACCAATGGCTAGACAATCATGGCGTTAAAGACATCAAAGAGATTGTTGGGGCGGTTGGATAAACGGTTTTATGGACGCATTGAAGTTTCCGTTTCAGCTTTAAGCCGCTTATAAAGCAACGGTAATTGCCTGCACCTTAACGCGCGCCCACCCTTATATAAACAAGCAACAGGCTTTCGTCCATATACAACGAAACACATCCGTTGCGTTAGCTAGGGTATAGCAGTTGGTGCGATAGGCTCTTTGGTTGCACGCCAACTATTACAAGCCGTTTTACATAGCTGTTTGATAAAAGTTATTTCCCAAACACAGTGTGTTTCTTTTATCAGGCAGCAATGAGAATGTTTCAATTACTTTTATCTCAAAACAACAAAAGATGGGAACCAATTACAGCATCACCGAACAATTCGGCGCCAACCTCGCCGAATTGCTAGCCGAGAAAATCTGCAAGGTTTATCATGAGTTCGACACTGTCCACTTTATACAAGACACCGCCAACAAAACCATCGGACAGAGTTACACCCAGCGCGTGGCAACCCTTGCCGAACTATTAAAAATCTATCTCCCAGCAGACTATGATAAAGCTTTACCTATCCTGATGGCAATCTTGGGCGAAGAAAACCCCAACGAAACTGGGATGTTTACCCACTATTATTGGATTTTGCCCATCGGGAAGTTTGTGCAGGAGTACGGCATCGAGCATTTCGACCGCTCAATGAAAGCTATTGAAGAAATAACTAAGAGAAATACGGGCGAGTATGCCGTTAGGCCATACATCAGGAAATATCCAGAAGCCTCGCTAAAAATCATCGAGCAATGGGCAAAATCGCCCAACTTCCACTTGCGCAGGCTGTCTAGCGAAGGGCTCCGCCCTAAATTGCCTTGGGCAAGTAAGCTGGAAACATTTATAGAAAACCCCGCACCTGTGTTCAAAATATTGGAGTTACTAAAAGAAGACGAAATTGTTTTCGTGAAGAAATCGGTTGCCAACCATCTTACCGATTGGCTCAAAGTGAACAGAACTGCGGTCTTACCGCTCATCGAACGCTGGCAAACCTCCGAGAATCCACACACCCAATGGATAATTAAAAGAGCCACTCGCAAGATACAATAGGTAGTTCATGACTTTTCTCTCTTTCTTTTCTTCGTGAGAAAAATTAGCATGAATGCACGATTCCCCAACGTGTCGCCCACATGTTTTACGCTGGGGAATAGTTTACGCCCCCATGATGTACGTACCAACCGCTTTTCCACATAGAACCAGCATTTCCCATTCTGCAAGACATTGGGATAGGCGGCCGAGAGCCTATCAAGTTTTTGCAGTTTTCTCTCTTCATAACTCTTCCTCAACCACTTTATATATTAACACTGTCTTGATTATTTGTCTCCATACCCAAATTTGTAATCCTATTGTTTCAAAATCATAAACATGTTGATTTTGTCCCTTTCCATTAACTAATAAATATATTCGCTCATGATTATTGGGAAGGATGTGGATAATAGATAATAATTCTTGAAACGGCAGGCCGATTAATTCAACTCCCTGATAAAGGCAAGAAGAAACACATCGAATCACATTGATCTTTCCATCATCATCGCACCAAATGTCTATTTCATCATCATAAAAATAATATGAACTATTTGTAAATGTCGATTCATTGTAAACCGCCTGTGTGTGGCGCTTATATAAATAATTTGAAATATCTGAATCGAGAATAAAGTCGTTATATGCAGTATTTAGAATCAATCCCTTTGTATCCATTATATTACTTTTTATTTCCTCTACGCTGTTTCTGGTAGTGTCCTTAAAATGTGTAATCCCCCTTTTCCTACATTTGTGTTTAAAACCAATACAAAAAGAAAACGGTGGAACTTACACATTCGCAAATTTCGGAAACCGAAACCGCCTTGATTTAATGTTTCTATAAATTGAGAGTAGTCAGTTACCTTTGTGATGCCAGCACAGGATAAACATCCTTCTCATATACGAAATGTAGGACAAATCAATTCACTGGCTTATAAGCTCACGAAAAAACAACAAATCCCGAACGAGTCAACTCATCAACTTATTGGCTCACCAACTTACAAACTCAAAAACTCATCTACTTATAATCTCATCAAGCCACCAACTCATCAAACTCACCAACTCGCCACCCTTGCCGACTCAACACTCTTGCCAACCCGTTAATTTGTTAATTCGTCAACTAAGCGACTCAGTCACTTAAAACTTAAATTCTTATTTTTTATTTTACAACACCATTCTAATTTTTACTCCGTTCTAGCGAAAATACAGGTTAAAAAGTGGGTAAATAGCCACTATTTTTAACCTTTCACGCCTTTTGCTTTGTCCATTTTTAAGAACAAAACCGCTATTTTGCACCATTTTGCCTTTCTAGTTTGGTTGCCAGCTCATTATTTTCTACGCCCAATAACCCACTTTTAGCCCCTAAAATCCCACTTTTTAACGGGTGTTTTGCCCTTTTCAGCCATGTGTTTCATGGTTCTAGAAGTTTTTGTTTATACCATTACAGTGGATATTTATGCTTTTTATCTTGCATTCAGCTGCATTTTGCACGGCATTTAGCATCAAAACGCACTGCGTTTAGCACCATTTTACCTTGCGTTTTGCACCAAAACGCACTCCGTTTAGCGGCATATTTCACTGCGTTTAGCATCAAATTGCACCGCATTTTGCTGCAAATGACCCAAAAACCAGTGCAGAGGGCGTTTGTTTTTAATAAAAATTCATTTTGTCTGTATTTACAGCTGCCCCCCTTTTGCATCAAAACCAACCTTCGCGAGAATCGATTTTTTGCGGCAAGGTTGGCGATTGGTGGAAGAAAAGGGCACTCACAATGTTAAAATTCCAACCGAAAACTAGACAAAGAAAACTTTCTGAGGATGAGAGATTATAAGCTTGTAAGTTTGTAAGGTGGTAAGTTTTATAATGTGATGCGGTTATAAGCTTGTGAGGTTGTAAGGCCGTGAGGCTGTAAGTTGGTGGGGTTATAAGGCTATGAGGTCGTAAGTTGATGAACTCATAAGCTTTTAAACACATGAGTTAAAAAACTTATGAACCTACTAATTCATGATTTTACAAACCCATTAACTCATTAGCTCATGAACTTATAACCTCACCAACTTACAACCTCACCACCTTACAACCTCACAAACTCAGCCATTCAAAGGCTCAAAGCCCTAGTGTATCTTGAAGAGTTCTTTAATTCCGCCCAGGCTACCCAGTAGGTTTGTAGCCTCGTAAGGCAGGTAAACCATCTTGGTTTGGTCGCCTTGTGCCAACTCTTGCATCATGGCGATGTACTTTTGTGCAAGCAGATAATTGGCCGGATTGGTGCTCTGTCCAACAGCATCGGTAATTTTTTGAATGGCTATTGCCTCGGCCTCGGCCTTGCGAATGCGTGCTTGCGCCTCACCTTCGGCATAGAGAATGGCCTGCTGTTTGACAGCCTCAGCGCGGTTGATGGTAGAAGTCTTTTCACCTTCCGACTGCAAAATCACAGCTTGCTTCTCACCCTCACTGGTAAGAATGGTGGCGCGTTTGTTACGTTCGGCTTGCATCTGTTTCTCCATCGCCTGCAAAACGCTCGATGGCGGGATGATGTCTTGCAGCTCAACGCGGTTCACTTTGATACCCCACTTGTTGGTTGCATCGTCTAACACCGAGCGAAGTTTGGTGTTGATGGTGTCGCGCGAGGTGAGCGTTTGGTCCAATTCCATTTCACCGATGATGTTACGTAGCGTGGTTTGAGTAAGTTTCTCAATGGCGTTGGGCAAGTTGTCAATCTCGTAAACGGCCTTGAAGGGGTCCACAATCTGGAAGTAGAGCAAAGCATTGATTTGCATTTGGATGTTATCTTTGGTGATAACGTTCTGCTTGTCGAAGTCGTACACTTGCTCGCGAAGGTCGATTGTGTTTGAATACGAGTAGCGGCGATTGGTCATTCTTACGATGTTTTTCGCTTTATCCACAAAGGGTATGATGATGTTGACACCTGGTTTGAGGATTGCTCGAAACTTACCCAAGCGTTCGATGATTTTCGTTTCCGACTGGGGAATAATTACAAGCGACTTCTTAACAAAGACAAAGGCCAGCAATATTGCGGCGATAATTAAATAAGTTCCTAGATATTCCATTATTGATTATTGTTTTTGGTGTTATTCAAATTAGGTGTTTACTACGGATAATCTAAGCCTAAGACATCGTCCTGGGCACGATTACAACGAGGAAATTAGCCACGGCCTTGGCCTGCAAAAAACATTTGAGCACCCGCTTAACGCATGCGCCCCATAGCTACACATAACGGCCAGAGACTGTTTCAGACACGTTCAACCGTGGCGATGATGCTTTCCATCTTGACGATACGCACCCTTTCTCCTATTTTAATAAGCGACCCATCGGCCGAAACGGCACGCCATTCGTCGCCGTCTACCTTTACATAGCCGCTGTGTTGCGGCTGCACATCTTCTATCACCACGCCCACACGCCCTTCAAGTGCGTCGGCATTGCTCTTTCGTTCTTCCTCGTCGCGGTGCAGATATTTCATCACCACGGGCCTAACGGCGAAGATGGATAAGATTGAGAAGAAGGCGAAACAAACCACTTGGCCCCAAAAAGGGAAAGCAAGCCAGCATCCCACCATTGCCAAAAGAGCGCCAATGGCGAAACAAAGGATGTAAAACGTGCCAGAGGCCATTTCTATTATTAGGCATAATAGGCTTATTAGTAGCCAAAACAGCCATTGATTTGAATTGAGGTATTCGAACATCTTTGTGGTATTTTGATTGTGTTTCCAAAGTTAGACAATATTTGTCAAACTGCAAAATAATTGTGAGAATAATTGAATTTTGAGTTTTTAGCATGAGCGAGAGTTTGTATTTTGTTGCAAAAAAACAACAAAATATGCACAGATAAAGTAAGCATTTTCAATCATTGAGAGGCTTTGTTATTTCATATTACAACCACTTTCACCTTAACTACCCAAGCATATCAAAAGGGAAATCTATCACCTGTATAACTTACAATTTGCCACTTTACAGAGCAATATACTCACCTCACGCAAGCATTAGGCCACAGCAACCTACCAACCCGCGCTATCGCTCTAACAAAGCTATCACCCGTCACTTCATTTAATTTAACAAAACAAGTGAAAACAAAAATGAAAGGCCGTAAGAAAAAACTCATTTTTGTAAAGATTATGACATATAATTACTAATTTTGAACACAGAAATATTATTCATCCATAAAATTAAATAAACTATGAATAGACTTAACTCCATCGGAAAAGCACTGATCGCAGGCTTAGTTTTGTTGTTAACCATGCCACAAATTGCACACGCAAGAGCTAGGATTCCTGTCGGGACACGCGATGTTATCGACATTGTTTACAACATCCCTGCAAGCGACAGCATCATTATCGACGGCAAACAGGTGAACTTGGCACGTATGCACAAGGAGTTCAACATTGCCTACATCCTACCCCTATGGGTGACTGAAGAACCTAAACTTGTGCTATACGATGCCCCATCGGAAACCTATTACGAAATGACAACCGAAAAATCGCAGGCATTTCTGAAAGAGTATATGAAAGAAAAGAAACTCGATGAGGCCAGTATGTTGAAACTAGGTTTCTATACACGCTACGGCGGAAAGGCTGTTTTGTTGGCTATCGTGGCCTTAATGATATGGGGACAGATTCCTTCGCGCAAAAAAGAAGAGAAGATAGAGCCTACTGAATTATAACTAAGATGCCATGGGAATAACTCCATTTATCATCTTCGCCATTATTATGACAATTGGCATAGTTGTCGCTTTGGTATTCTTCATCTCAGCTAACAATAAGCCGTTAAACTTTGCAGAAGTAGAAAGCGAATCACAAAGACTTGGCGAGAACGAACTAAACACGTTCATAAACGATAAGTTTGGAATGTGCATCGAACATCTTGACGACAAAAGGGTGTTAGGGGTAAACTACGTTTACTACACCCCTAGCATGAAGGAATACTTTAAGAGTGCAGGCAAAGATTTGCTGAGAAGCGCAATGACACTTGGCACCGTGAAGTATACAACTGTGGAAACGCCCACACCATTATTACTCACCGCTGATGGATTACACATCTTTGACCTCAGCGTTGAAGGAAAGGTGAAACGGCATTTGATGTTCAATAACTCAAGATTAGAGAACGCTACACTAACACCTTTACCCGACGAGCAAGCTCCAAAGCTGTTGGTCGACTGTGCTAAGTTTTATAATCTACAAGTTCCATGCGAGGACCAGGTACGCGAAATAAAAATCTGCACCGTGGTCTATACTCCCACAGAGCAGTTCTTCAATTACAACAAGCTCCAACGCGTGTTGGCTTATGCTGCTGGCAAGGAGTTCTTTAAAGCATTAGAAGAGAAATATCCGAACTTAAAGGTGTAAGTGATAACGAGTTGATGATTTGGCGAGCTGACGAGTGAACAAGTTTACGAGTTAACAAGGTAGACAAATTAACGAGTTGATGGGTTGACAAGCTGCGAGTGAACAAGTTTACGAGTTAACGGGTGGAAAGTTAACGAGTGGACGAGTTGGCGAGCCAATATCCCCAAAAAATACGGGTTGACAAGGCGACATACAGCCTTGCCAACCCGTTTTTATTCGGCATCAACGCCAAACTTGGCCCCTGCCATGGCCAAATTATCCATCAACACCATCGCCGCCATCGCCTCGACAATAGGCACGGCACGCGGAACAACGCACGAATCATGACGCCCACGAGCAGTAAAAGTGGTGGGCGTTCCATCTAGTTCAATGGTGTCTTGCTCCATCAGCACCGTGGCAACAGGCTTAAAAGCCACGCGAAAAAAGATGTCTTGGCCATTGCTTATACCCCCTTGGATGCCTCCACTATGGTTGGTAAGCGTAGAAACCTGACCTTCTTCGGCCACGAAAACATCGTTAACCTCACTGCCTTTACACCTAACCAAGTCGAAACCATCGCCAATTTCAAAACCCTTTGCGGCGTTAATGCTCAGCATGGCATAACCCAATCGGGCGTGAAGTTTATCAAATTCGGGTTCGCCAACCCCCACAGGGCAACCTTTCATCACGCATGTAACCACGCCGCCAATGGTGTCGCCCGCGTTCTTCGTATCCAAAATAAGTTGTTCCATGCGCCTGGCCACCTCCTCATCGGGGCATCTCACATCATTATTTTCAGTGTTCGCCAGGTTGTAAAGGCGATAATCCTTATTTAAAACGATGTTGCCCACCTGCGACACGTAGGCCGAAATGGTTATGCCTATCTGCCTAAGCGCAAGCTTTGCCAAGGCTCCGCCCACTACACGTGCCAAAGTGATGCGAGCCGACGAGCGTCCACCGCCACGATGGTCGCGCAGCCCATACTTATTATAATAGGTGTAATCGGCATGCGACGGTCGGAAAAGCCCACGCATATTGTCGTAGTCCTTCGATTGCTGATTAGCGTTTCGTACGACAAAGCCAATGGGCGTGCCAGTGCTTTTCCCTTCAAACACACCACTAAGCAATTCCACTTGGTCGGCCTCGTTGCGACTTGTTGTAAGCTTGCTCTGGCCAGGCCGACGCCGATTAAGTTCCGATTGGATAAAGTCTAAATCAACATCTATACCTGCCGGCATACCGTCTACAACGCCTCCGATGGCAGGCCCATGGCTTTCGCCAAAGGTGGTGAGGGCGAAAAGGTTTCCAAATGTATTGCGCATAATTGTGAGGGAGAAACTGGTTAAAGCAATAATGGCGAACACACAACTGCACCAAACGCAGCCATGAAGTGTTCGCCATTGTATGTATAATATATGTGTAGTCTATACAACGAAGGATTTAATGATGTCCACAGCCACCGCCATGATGACCATTACCATGACTGCAACAGCCGCCATGATGCCCCTGGTCGTGGCCTTCGCCATGATGTTCGTGACCGCAACAGCCGCCATGCTCATGGCCACCGCCTTCTTCATCGCCATGATTGTGCCCGCAACCACAACCACCACAGCCGCCTTCGCCACTGATATGGTTCAGCATTTGCTGCACTTCTTCGTTCGTAGCCTCGCGATTTTCAACGATTTCGCCCTTAAACAGCAAGTCAAGTCCTGCAAGCGGGTGGTTCAAGTCCATCTTCACCGTGTCTTCGGTCACGTCAAGCACACGCCCCATAAAGCGGTTTCCGTCTTCGTTTTGCAGCGGAACAACGGCATCTTTGTAGATGTTGTCGTGGTCGAAGTGGCCATTGATGGTGAATATCTCCTTGTTCAAGTCAAGAACGCGCTCGTCAAGACGTTCGCCATAAGCCTCTTCGCATTCGATGTTCAGCGTAAACTGCTCGCCCTTAGGCAAGTCTTCCACACCGTTTTCAAAAGCGTCGAGGGTGATGCCAAAGCCCGTAATAAACACAAAAGGGCGGTCGGCGGGCGCCTCTTCGATAAGCGTTTCCTTGCCGTCGGCCAGCGAATAAAGCTTATAAGCCACGGCGATAAACTTGTTGTTTTCTTTTTCCATTGTCATATTTCGTTTTTATCTTTTCCTTGCAATAATGATGCCAACGCGCGTTATGCCACAAACAGCACTCCCGCAAACGCGGCATTACCTGCAAAGTTACGAAAAACTTTCCGTATATATGGCCTATTCCACAAATTCCCTGCCACTTAACCCAATCGCTTTATCGCGTTGTTTGTTATTTTCTCACCGTCTTGCTTGGGTGTCTTCCGCTTGCATTTTCAGTTGTATAGCCCACAAATCCCCTTCAAAGAATAAGCGAAATCTCCTCAAATAAAGTCTAAAACTCCATCAAAGTCAATTTTAATCATCCGCCAGATGTTATCTCCATTATTTTCTGTAACTTTGCTTTCGCAAGGCCAACACGCACCAGGAGAGATGGCCGTTTCTGCTCCTATCCTAACCACCTCAACTGTACAAACACTGCAACGAATGATGAAAAAGACGTTATCATTAGCCATATTCGCCCTTTTGTGCGCACTACATGCCCATGCACAACGCCCTGTTTATGCCAAGATGTCGGGCGAATTGCGCCAGCTATACATAGAAAACCAAGCCGAACGGCAGGCAGCCACTCGCTCAAACCAGCCCGACAGCCGCACCGTATGTGCCTTTGTGCGCATTAGCAGCAACGCCGAGGCCGTGTTTAAAGCCCACGGTTGTAAGACGTTAGCGCAGTTTGGCAACATCCACATCGTGAACATCCCCCTCAATCAGCTGGCCAAGTTGTCGCAATCCAAATGGGTTAGCCGCATCGAAACAGGCCAAAGCAACAGCATATTGATGGACACCACGGCCAAAGTGCTGAACGCTTGGCCCGCATATCAAGGCCAATCGTTGCCACAAGCCTACACGGGCAAGGGCGTAGTGGTGGGCATTCAAGACATCGGATTCGACCTTACGCACCCCAATTTTTGCGACTCTACGGGTCGAACACTGCGCATCAAGGCCCTATGGGACCAACTTTCAACCGACACCCTCGGCACAACCCTACCCGTTGGGCGCGACTACACCACACCAAACGCCCTAATCAGCCTGCGCCACACACGCGACGGCAAACAAGAAACACACGGCACCCACACGCTGGGCATTGCAGCAGGCAGTGGCTTTAAAAGCCCTTATCGCGGCATGGCATGGGAAAGCGACATTTGCCTAGTGGCTAACCTCACCAGCGAAAACAAAAACTTGGTGGACAAAAAGGACCTACATAAATACACCACTGCGACAGACGCGTTGGGCTTTAAATACATTTTCGACTATGCCAAGCAGCACAACCAACCCTGTGTGGCATCGTTTAGCGAGGGTTCTAGCTTTCGTTTCGACAGCGACACGCAACTCTATCATGCTGTTTTAGACAGTCTTCAAGGTCCAGGGCGCATCATCGTGGCCTCGGCAGGCAATGAAGGCGGACGGGCAAGCTACCTTAGAAAACCACTGGGAACCGACTCGGCAGGTACTTTTATCCAGGATTCGAACGGCAAAATACGCGTGTCGGCAAAAGGTAAGGAGCATTTTTTGCTTAGATTGAGGTTTCATCGCGTGGGTACATTAACCACATACGACATCGACACGCGTGCATTAGTGGCCGCCAAAGACTCGCAACAGATAGACACGCTGACCTTTGGTAAGCTACAATACGAAATACAAGCGGTGGCCTATCAGCCCGACGACGAGGGCGCATTGGCCTACGAGATGCTCTTGCGCACGTTGGGTTCTAGCACCTACGTGCCGCCAACAGCATTGGTATTAATTGGCGCAAATGCCGATGTGGAGCTATTCCGCGGCGCAGGCGCATGGGAAACAAACAAGCGCGAACCGGCGTTGCTGGGCGGCGATGACACCCACACCATCCTATCGCCCGCCAGCGCACCTGCTGTTATTGCCGTTGGAGCAACCTCGTATCGCACACACATTACCAATTATAAGGGCGAAAAAAAGTATTCGTTGAAAGGATCAGGAGGCGAAAGAGCACCCTACTCTTCGAAAGGACCAACGACAGACGGCCGAACGAAGCCCGACGTAATGGCTCCGGGCAGCAACATTATCTCATCTTACAACAGCTTTTACATTGCCAATCATCCCAACAACAGCGACGTGCAATGGGATGTGGCACACTTTCAGCACAACGGTCGCACCTATCCGTGGAACTGCAACACGGGTACATCCATGTCTGCACCAGCGGTTGCAGGTGCTATCGCCTTGTGGTTACAAGCCAACCCAACACTAACAGCCAACGACATACGCAACATTGTGGCACAAACGGGCATTCGCCATGCCACCTCTTTGCCCCACCCCAACAACCTTTATGGCTACGGACAGGTTGATGTTTATCGCGGTTTGCTCCACATCTTGGGCATTACCAAGGTGCAAGGCATCGACCAGCACCAACCACAGGGCGTGCATATAACCCCAGGCAACAACAACGAGCTGCACATAACCTTTGCCGATGGGCAACCACACGCTTGCTCCCTGCGCCTTTACTCGCTATCGGGTTCATTAGTTCTAAGTAGGCCGCGCGCGCTGTTGGCCGCACAATCCACCATACAGCTAGGAGCATTAGCAGCAGGCGTGTATGTAGTTCAGATACACGCAGATAGCCCTAAACATAGCGGCAGCACGCTTGTTAGGCTCGTTGCAAAATAAACCAACAGCCCACATTACGCCTCAAAACAATCCTTACGCAAAAAACACCATTTCTAGGTATTGTGCCATTGTATATTTGTACTTAACTTTGCATCCATAATAATAACACAACTAAAACTTAAGAATTGAAATGAAAAAAACGGTGGTAGTATACGGTTCTTCAACAGGAACCTGCCAAAGCATCGCTGAAACGATTGCAAGCAAACTGGGTGTAGAAGCCCTAGACGTGGCCAACTTCAACGCAGACGTTGTTGCCGAGAACGACAACTTGCTCATCGGAACCTCTACTTGGGGTGCCGGCGAACTGCAAGACGATTGGTACGACGGCGTGAAAGTGCTTAAAGAGGCCGACTTAGCTGGCAAAACGGTGGCCGTATTCGGTTGCGGCGATGCCGAATCTTACTCTGATACCTTCTGCGGCGCAATGGCCGAGCTTTACAATGCAGCAAAAGACAGTGGCGCAAAGATGGTTGGCGAGGTGTCTACCGACGGCTATACCTTCGACGACAGCGAGGCTGTTGTTGACGGTAAGTTTGTGGGTCTGGCTCTCGACGACGTGAACGAAGACGATAAGACCGAAGGTCGCATCGACGCATGGCTCGAAGAAATAAAGCCCGCATTGTAAGTCGACTGCAAAGAAATACTTTTGCATTGAGCAAAACCAAGACGGTGGGGCGGCCATAAACAGCCCCACCGCCATATAAAAAAATACAAGACTATGCCGCAAACAGAAATGATTTCAGCCGACATGAAGGTGCTGATGAACCATATTTATGAGTATCAGAAAGGCGTGCGACAGATGGTTTTATACACCTTCAACAAGAAATACGAGCAATTTGCCATAGCAAGGCTTGAACATCAGCACATAGACTACCTGATAAAACCGGTGGGAAAAGAGAACCTCAACTTGTTTTTCGGAAAGAAAGAGTGCCTCAACGCCATCAGGATGATGATTAACCGTCCGCTAAACGAGCTCAGCCCAGAAGAGGATTTCATCCTCGGAGCCATGCTCGGCTATGACATTTGCCGACAATGCGAACGCTATTGCGAACGCAAAGAGCGCACTTGCAAAATGGCGCAATAAGAATGCAAACAAAATAAACCATATTGAATATAATCAACATATCGATAACTTTTAATCTTGTTCGCTAAATAAAATTCATAATGTTTTTGTATAATATGTGAAGGGGTGTCGGGAGATACCCCTTTTCGTTGTATATATACCAACATGTTTAGTAAACAAGACACAAATTAGAGAGGTTCTCAACCAAATTAGAGAGGTTCTTAACCAAATTAGAGAGGATTCTTAGCCCCAACCGTTCACTAGAAAAGTTCGCTTTCATTTTATCCTAAGAAACATTCTTTTCCCGTTCCCCGAAAAGTGCGTTTTTTCGCCATGACAATGTCCGAGCAAGCTCAATGTTGTTCATTTGGCTTAACGAAAACGTTCTTTACTCGTTCCTCGAAAAAGACGTTTTCTCACCAAGACAATGTCCAAGCAAGCTCAACGCTGTTCATTTGACTTAACGAAAACGTTGATTACACGCAAAAGGTTGGCTAATCGCACAGATGCAACGTGGAAGTCGTCTTGACTTTTAATATTTCTACAAATTGAGAAATGCCTGTTTTCCCCGTGCTTTAAAATCAGAAAAGCACCCATTCATGAACGAAGTACCTGGACAAAGATGCGATAAAACCTGAAATACGGCTCCATTTGTTTGTGGCAAAACGTGGCTATACTTCAGCAGGCAGCTTGGCAGAAGATATTCCATACACTCTCTACAAGCTGGAAACCCTGCTGCAATGGCAGATTACTTCTGCGTTTGCATGGTGCAGCATATAAGTGGAATGCCTTGCAACCGCCCCAGCTGGCCGTTGCAAATGTACATGTTTTCGGTGCCAATGACCACTCGCGCGTGTTTACAGCGTCAGCATTTTGTCTAGTTTTTAGTAACAAATTTAACATTATGAGTACCCTTTTTGTCCACCAATCGCTCATCTTGCCGCAAAAAATCGATTCTCGCGAAGGTTTGTTTTGATGCAAAAAGGGGGTAGCTTGTGAATACGATGAAATGAATTTTTATTTAAAAAGACCGCCATCTGCACCATACTTTGGGCTATTTACCGCTAAACACACTGCGTTTTGCTGCTAAATGCAATGCGTTTTGGTGCTAAATGCACTGCGTTTTGGTGCAAAATACACCGCGTTTTGGTACTAAATGCACTGCGTTTTGGTGCAAAACACAAGGTAAAATGGTGCTAAATGCAAGACAAAAAGCATAAATATCCACAGCAATGGTATAAACAAAACCTTTTAGAGGCATTAAAAACATGGCAGAAAAGGGCATAATAGTGGTTAAAAAGTTGGATTTTAGGGGCTAAAAGCGTGCAATTGGGCTTAAAAAATTACGAGCATTCAACCAATCTAGAAAGGCTAAATGGTACAAAATGTAGGTCTTTTTCTTAAAATTGAACATATTGGAAGGTATGAAAAACTAGAAATAGGGGCGATTTGCCTACTTTGTGGCCTATATTTTCGCTAGAACGAAGTGAAAATTAGAGCGACATTGTAAAATAAAAGATAACAATTTAAGTTTTTAAGTGGATGGGATGGAAAGTGGGTGAGCTGGAGATGTTTTGAGTTTTTGAGTTGATGGGTTGGTGTTTTTTTGGAGTTTTTGAGTTGACGAGCTGATATAGTCAAACAGAATTGGATTTGGAAAGCCATAGATACACCGTAAGCAAACCAAAGTGTTCCCTTGCCCTTGCGTAAGGATATGCTGATGCCATGCTATGCGCATCTTGCTAGCTGCTAACAACAATTTTCCAAAAGCAATTCTGTTTGGCTATAAAGTTGATGAATTGGTGGGTTGGTTTGTCCTGTACTTCGTGTGTGAGAAGGGTGTTTATCTTGTGTTGGCATCACAGAGAGAACAAACTCCCCCTAATTTATAGCAACATAAAAAGTCAAGACAACTTCGTGGAAAAAGTGCTCTTTCGTTACAGTTTTATTCCGAAAAAGCAACCATTCAGCAATAATAAACGTTGATTATCCAGAACTTACAAACGTAATATTGTGGTAAAAAGGCTCGAAATGACATTACTTTACCAGAATTTGTATGTGTCTGTTTGTGTAACTTGTTGGTAATCAATAATCGTTTGTACGCCTTATTGCTGAATAGTTGCCCGAAAAAAATGCTAATGACCTGGTTTAAAATGAACCACCTTGGGCAAGCGGAACGCACAAAAAGACAGGCGAAAGGCATACGACAACCCTTGCACACACGCCGTAAAAGACACTGCGCGTATGAACAAAAGCGCATCTGCCAGCCGATTTTAACAAACCGCCAGCACGATGTTAGGCCAACAGGTGACCCAGTAAGGAAGAAGATGCTGCCGCAAACGCTTTGCAACAGTTATGGACTACACTATTCCACCGCGTGTATCCACAGGGCGAAGGCCAAAATAATAATGGCCAAAATGCTCAATACAACGAATAACACGCGACCTATAATGCGCCGACGCTTAGGCCAATTTAGGTTGCGTTGTTTAATCCGTTCTTCTTCACTAACTCCATTTCTCTTTTCTCTATCCATTTCCTAATTCTATTTTTATGTATAAGTAGACAACTCAACAAGCTTGCAAGCTTACTAGTTTATCAGTTGACGAGTTCACCAGTTGACAAGTTAACGAGTTTACCAGTTGACAAGTTAACGAGTTTACCAGTTGACAAGTTAACGAGTTCACTAGTTGACAAGTTAACGAGTTCGCCAGTTGACAAGTTAACGAGTTCGCCAGTTGACAAGTTAACTAGTTTACCAGTTGACAAGTTAACCAGTTGACGAGTTAACGAGTTGACAGGTTAACTAGTTTACTCGTTGACAAGTTAACCAGTTGACAAGTTAACCAGTTGACAAGTTAACCAGTTCACTAGTTGATGAGTTAACCAGTTTACTAGTTGACAAGCTTACAAACTTACAAACAAACATGTTGACACGTCAATAAGACGTCCGCATGATGCAGCTGATGGGTCTAATAGCCCCTCACATCAACCTGCAACAGCTCTTAAAACCTCAATCCCAGTTGGAAGTCGATGAGGTTATAGTTGGTCGTTTTCAGTGCCTTATCGTTCACAAACGCATATTCGGCACTTAGTTTGAGCATTCGCGATAGTTCGCAGTCGATGCCTAGTTCGTAGAAAGTCTTGGCCGTGCTGCGCTTTCCGTTGGGGCAATATTGGTCGAAACGTGCCTTTACGTGCAGCTTTTTCCCATTAAAATCGGCCACAGGCGCAATAACCAACCCATAGAAACCATAGGCCTTGTCGCCTGCCTCATAGTTGATGTTGGCGTCTTGCAGGTCGGCTTTGGTGTTATGAACGGTTTTAAAGCCATAGCCCTTACTGTAAATGTACTCGCTACGGAAGGTCCAACCCTTCGTAACATACTCGCCACTCACGGCAAAACGGTGTTTCTCTACCGTCTGTTTGCCTTTAACCACCTGCTTTTGCCCAGCACCATCCAATATCGGTTCGTGCGTATCGGGGTCTACCAACGTGTAATTTCCCACTCGCGTGTAAGAGCCCGTCCACCCAAACGCGCCCAAACGCATGCCTTTAATGGGCATAACCCATAGTCCGCCAATAACGTCTTTACGCTGATCGGCATCGCGCATGTTGATGCCCTGCCCGTTAAACACACCCACCTGATAGTGAACCAGCGGCCTTTCGTCGCTGTTGGGGAACAAGTCGCCCTGAATCTGCAAGCCGATGTCGCGCCCATTGCTGGCGGCTTCGCCCGTTCGGTCGCTAAATCCCGACAGTTTCAGCACGCTTTGCCCAAACGACATGAAGCCCTGGTCGATGGGGTGCATGGGATTTTCGAAAGTGAACGGCCGCTTAAATTGCCCCAGCTTTACGCGGAAGGGCTTATATTTCTGCCATTCGGCAAACACATCTACCACGCGCGGCGACGTGCCGAGGGTGGCCGTATTGCCGTTAAACTGCACTTGGGCTTTCCAATAGAAGTCGGTAAGCACACGCCCTTCCAGCGAAAGGCGCGCCATGCGGATGTTAAAGCCGTTGCTTTCCGCCCCTTTCTGGTCGGCCCATTGGTACTGCGATATCATGTATCCGCTAAGTTTAAGGTTGCTCACCAAGGTAAGCTTTTTCTCTTCTGTCGGCGTTTCGCCGTTTTGTGCGCTGGCGTGGAGCGTTGTTGCCGCCAAGAGCAGCGCAAACATTGCCTTTTGTTTCATGAGTATTTTGTCAATAGTTATTGTCTAGGGTTGTTATAGTCGGAATTGTTAGGTGCGGCGTTCCAGCAACACCACGTTCTCCACGTGGGGCGTATGGGGGAACATGTCTACGGGTTGCACAGCCGTCACCGCATAGCATTGGTCTAGCGCAATAAGGTCGCGCGCTTGCGTTGCGGGATTGCAGCTAACGTACACAATGCGTTGGGGGTTGGCTCGGATAATGGTTTCTATCACGTCGGCGTGCATGCCTGCGCGCGGCGGATCGGTAATAATAACGTCGGGCTGTCCGTTGTTGGCGATAAACTCATCAGTCAGAATGTCCTTCATATCGCCAGCATAGAAAGTGGTGTTGCCTATTCCGTTCAGCTCGCTATTCACTTTGGCATCTGCTATTGCCTCGGGTACATACTCCACACCCACCACTTTCTTGGCCTGTCGAGCCACAAAGTTGGCGATTGTTCCCGTGCCTGTGTACAGGTCGTAAACAATTTCTGTACCGCTCAAGTTGGCAAAGCGGCGCGCCACTTCATAGAGATGATAGGCTTGTTGGGTGTTGGTTTGGTAGAAACTCTTTGGTCCTACCTTGAAACGAAGGTCTTCCATCACCTCGAATATATGGTCGTTGCCCTTGAAAACATGCACGGGCAGGTCGCCAAATGTGTCGTTACACTTTTGGTTGTCTACCCAAAGTAACGATGTTATCTGCGGAAAACGTTCGGCCACATGGGTAAGCAGGGCGTCGGCCGTTTGTGGGTCGTCGGGCGTTTCAAAGTGAAACTGCACCAACACCATCCATTCGCCCGTGTCGCTATTGCGTATCATGACATCGCGCAGCAGTCCTGTTTGTTGTCGAAGGTCGAAGAAAGTGATGTTTTTTTCCAGCGCATAGTCCCTTATCTCGTTTCGTATTTGGTTTTGCAGGTCGTCCATCAACCAGCATTTCTCGATGGGGAGTATCTTATCGAACGCCCCTGTGATGTGGAAACCGATGGCGTTCATGGTGTCGAAAGTTTCTCCCGATGCCACTTGTTCTCGGGTTAGCCAACGCTTGTTAGAGCATCCAAACTCCAACTTATTGCGATAATGCAGGGTTAACTGCGAGCCCATGATGGGATGGAACGTGGGAAGTTGCACGTGCGAGATGCGCGAAAGCTGGTCGTACACCTGCTGCTGCTTGGCCCGCAACTGCTCTTCGTAGGGCAGGTTTTGCCATTTGCAGCCGCCGCACACGCCGAAATGTTGGCACACAGGCTCAACGCGCACGTCGCTATACTTCACGAAACGCACCACCTCGGCCTCGCAATAGCTGTGTTTCTTCTTTCTTATTTTGAGGTCTACCACGTCGCCTGGCACCGCGAAGGGTACGAAAACAACCATGTCGTTGACCCTCGCCAACGCCTTTCCTTCTGCCGCCACGTCTGTAATAGTGACGTTCTCCAATATCGGAAACTCTTTTCTCTTTCTTGTCATATATATAATAAGGTGCAACGCACACGCGCCGTGAGGGGAAAAAACAAGCCCGCTTTCCGCCCTTTTCTTCACAAAAGACCATCGCACGCAACGCCGACGTTGCGCCCGAACTTACGCTACACATTTGCAAAGATACATATTTCCTTCAAAATATCCGAATATTTTGCTCGCTGTTTACGATAACAGGCACTTTTGTCATGTACAATTTACAAAATCGGAGCTGAAAGTTTTGTAAATCAATAATATTTATCTATATTTGCAAAAGGTAAAAACAGAAAACATTATACGTTCTAATTCAATGAGTGAAAAAAGAGTTTACACCTTCGGCAATGGCGTTGCCGAGGGTAAAGCAGACATGAGAAATCTGCTAGGTGGTAAAGGAGCCAACTTGGCTGAAATGAATCTTATCGGCGTTCCCGTGCCTCCGGGGTTCACCATCACCACAGATGTTTGTAACGAATACTTCGAAAAAGGGAAAGAAAAGGTTGTATCTCTGCTTAAAGGCGAAGTTGAAAAGGCTGTCAATCACATTGAAAACTTGATGAACTGCAAGTTTGGCGACGTGAAAAATCCGTTGCTCGTGTCGGTTCGTTCGGGTGCGCGCGCCTCTATGCCCGGCATGATGGACACCATCCTGAACCTCGGACTGAACGACGAAGTGGCCAAAGGATTGGCAGAAAAGTCGGGCAACGAGCGTTTCGCTTACGACAGCTACCGCCGTTTCGTACAAATGTACGGCGATGTGGTGCTGGGAATGAAACCCACCAATAAGGAAGACATCGACCCCTTTGAAGAAATCATACAGCAAGTGAAGGCCGAACGCGGCATCAAACTAGACAACGAAATGACCGTTGACGAACTCAAAAAGCTCGTTGTACTGTTTAAGCAGGCCATTAAGAGACAAACGGGAAAAGATTTCCCCACCGACCCGATGGAACAACTGTGGGGCGCCATCTGCGCCGTGTTCGACAGCTGGATGAACGAACGCGCCATACTCTACCGCAAGATGGAAGGCATCCCCGCCGAATGGGGAACGGCCGTTAACGTGCAAGCGATGGTGTTCGGCAACATGGGCAACACTTCGGCAACTGGCGTTTGTTTCAGTCGCGACGCCGCAACAGGCGAAAACATCTTCAACGGAGAATATCTCGTTAACGCACAAGGCGAGGATGTGGTGGCCGGAATCCGCACGCCACAACAAATTACGAAGGAGGGTTCGTTGCGTTGGGCGGCACAACAGCTCATCGACGAAGACGTGCGCGCAAGCCAATATCCCTCTATGGAAGAGAACATGCCGGAGATTTACGCTCAGCTTAACGCCATTCAAGAAAAGCTGGAACGCCACTATCACGACATGCAAGACATGGAGTTCACCGTACAAGACGGCAAACTGTGGTTCTTGCAAACGCGTAACGGAAAACGTACGGGTACGGCAATGGTGAAAATTGCAATGGATTTGCTGCGCGAAGGCGAGATTGACGAGAAGACGGCCTTGAAACGTTGCGAGCCCAACAAGCTAGACGAACTGCTGCACCCCGTATTCGACAAGGCTGCACAAAAGCAAGCTAAGGTTCTTACCCGCGGTTTGCCGGCATCGCCCGGCGCAGCCTGCGGACAAGTAGTGTTCTTTGCCGACGATGCCGCACGCTGGCACGAGGAAGGGCACCAGGTTATCATGGTCCGCATAGAAACGTCGCCCGAAGACCTCGCCGGCATGTCGGCAGCCGAGGGCATCCTCACTGCACGCGGCGGCATGACTTCGCACGCTGCCGTTGTTGCCCGCGGCATGGGTAAGTGCTGCGTTTCGGGTGCCGGTGCCATCAACATCAACTATAAGGAGCGTACGCTCGAAATAGACGGTGTGCTGTTGCACGAAGGCGATTACATCTCGCTAAACGGTAGCACGGGCGAAGTTTATCTGGGCCAAGTTACCACACAACCCGCCAAAGTGACGGGCGACTTGGCCGACCTGATGGAGCTTTGCAACAAGTACACCAAGCTGGTTGTGCGTACCAATGCCGACACCCCACACGATGCACAAGTGGCAAGAAACTTCGGAGCAGTGGGAATTGGCCTATGCCGCACCGAACACATGTTCTTCGAGAACGAGAAAATCAAGGCCATGCGCGAGATGATACTCGCCGACAGCACCGAGGGACGTGAAAAAGCATTGACAAAACTGCTGCCTTTCCAACGCCAAGACTTCTACGGCATACTCAAATCGATGAACGGATACCCCGTAAACGTGCGCCTACTCGACCCGCCTTTGCACGAGTTTGTGCCACACGATTTGGAAGGTCAGCAAGTAATGGCGGCAGACATGGGCGTGTCTGTGCAAGAAATTCAACGCCGCGTAAACTCACTAAGCGAGCACAACCCCATGCTGGGACATCGCGGTTGCCGTCTGGGCAACACTTATCCCGAAATCACGGCCATGCAAACACGTGCCATTCTTGGTGCAGCCATCCAGCTGAAGAAGGAAGGTTTCGACCCACATCCCGAAATAATGGTACCGCTCATTGGTGTTGTTCACGAGTTCGACCAACAGGAAAAGGTTATCCGCGACACGGCTAAGAAACTCTTCGAAGAAGAAGGTATGGAGGTTGACTTCCACGTTGGAACCATGATTGAGGTGCCCCGCGCAGCCTTGGTTGCCGAAAACATCGCCAAAAGAGCCGAGTATTTCAGCTTTGGAACGAACGACCTAACGCAGATGACCTTTGGTTACAGCCGCGACGACATCGCCAGTTTCTTGCCCGTTTACCTGGAGAAGAAGATTTTGAAGGTAGACCCCTTCCAGGTTCTCGACCAGAAAGGTGTTGGCCAGCTCATCGACATGGGCGTGAAGAAAGGCCGTTCCACACGTCCCGAACTAATCTGCGGCATCTGCGGAGAGCACGGCGGCGAACCCGAATCGGTTAAGTTCTGCCATCGCGTAGGCCTCAACTACGTTAGCTGCTCGCCTTTCCGTGTGCCCATCGCACGCTTGGCAGCCGCACAAGCAGCAGTAGAAGATTAAGTAGAAAGGGGGAAAACAATTGACATCTTAGCCAATTAGCGAGTTGATGAGTTGACAAATTCACGAGTTAACACTGCTGACGAGTTTACAAGTCAACAAGATTAACGAGTTTACAGGCAGACAGGTTCGCTAGTTAACTAGCAGACAGTCCCCTTAGAAACCTACCCTATCACAACGAAACAGGCATCCTCCACACCGAGGATGCCTGTTTGTTTTTATTGGGCTAAGATTGCTTGCAGTGTGCAACTAGCTGTTTTTAAATCCAATCGGTTATTAAACCCCAATCTGAAACATTGGCAAAGCCCCCTCCACAATAAAGCTTCATAACTGGCAACTTGCTGACAATCAACAACGAATCTTTTAAGCGTATGGGGGTTGCAGAAACTTCAATCTGTCCTTAGAGAACTTCAAAAACAAAATGTTACGAATGTTTTCGCTGACGTTTGCAAATCCGAACAGCCCTGCAATCACCCGCGCTGGCGGTCGAAAGCATACTTACTTTCCGTGCCGTTGGCCACACGCGTGTACGTGGGGCAATCGTATTTGTCCAATTTTCGGCAAGAAATTTAACCTTATTACTGCCCTTTTTGTCCACCAATCGCCCACCTTGGCGCAAAAAATCGATTCTCGCGAAGATTGGTTTTGGTGCAAAAAGGGCTTACTTTGTAAATGCAGGCAAAATGAATTTTTATTAAAAACGAACGCCATTTGCACCAGATTCTGGGCCATTTGCAGCAAAACACAGTGCGTTTTGGTGCTAAATGCAGTGCGTTTTGGTGCTAAACGCAGTACGTTTTGATGCTAAATGCAAGGTAAAATGGTGCTAAACGCAATGCGTTTTGATGCTAAATGCACCGCAAAATGCTGCAAAATGCGAGTCGAAAAGCATAAAAATACACTGTAACGGTATAAACAAACCCTTTTAGAACCATGAAAAACATGGCTGAAAAGGGCAAAACACCCATAAAAAAGTAGGGTTTTAGGGGCTAAAAGCGGATATTTGGGCATAAAAAATAATGGGTTGGCAACCAAACTAGAAAGGCAAAATGGTGCAAAATGCAGGTTTTTCTCCTAAGAATAGACAAAACTAAAGTCGCGAGAGACTAGAAATAGTGCCAAAACACCCACTTTTTAACCTATATTTTCGCTAGAACGGAGTGAAAATTAGAGCGATATTGTAAAACAAAAAAAAGAATTTAAGTTTTTAAGTTGGTTAGTTGACGAGTTAACAAGTTAACGAGTTGACAAGAGTGATGAGTGGGTTAGTTTGGTGAGTTGTTGAGATTATGAGTTTGTGAGTTTAAGTTTGCGGATTGATGAGTTAATGAGCATGTGAGTAGACAAACGCATGAGTTGATGAGTTGATGGGTTTGCGAGTTTGTGATTTGATGAGTTTGCGAGTTTGATGAGCTTGTAAGTAGATGACCTGTTGAGCTGATTAGTTAATGAGTTGGTGAATTGGTGAGTTGATTAGTTTGTGAATTTGCAAGTTTGATGAGTTTGTGAGCTTATGAGTTATTGAGCTTGTAAGTTGATGAGCCCATGAGTCGACGAGTTGGCTAGTTTACAGGTTGGTAAATTCATAAGGTTGCGAGTTTAGTTTAGGTCTATTGGTTGTTAAGTTTATTAAGTTATGTGATGCTTACACCCATACTACAAATACAACAAGGCATATTACCCCCCTCTCCCTTTGGAGAGGGGTTGGGGGTGAGGCCGGTAGTAGTTGGGGGTAAGGCCGGTAGTAGTTGGTTGGAGGCAAGGCGTATTTATCCCACCTCCACACACAACACATGCCCCGACACACGCACATCGCCACTAACCCATGCTGCATCATGCTGCCGAAGAGGGGTGCCATTCAATGTGGTTTGGCTACCAATGGCAAACACCAGCATGCGATCCACACCTGCAAACACATGCTCGCCCCGCTCTACGCGCGCGCATACACGCGTACCTTGTTTATATATAACGTTCAAATCAACAGCACCAGGCGAGTTCACCGAGGTAACATCTGCCGCCCCATCAAACTCGAAAAGACACTCATCAGACAACGTCACGACTTGCCCATCCACGCAAAGCGTGATGTCGCCATCAAGACAAAGGATAAGGCGCGTAAAGCCCGTGAAGTCTGAAAACGTGCTTTCCGTAACATGAATAACGGCAGACGAGACACGAAGGTCGAAGTTCCGGTCTTGCAAACTGCTCCCCACGGAGGGTAATATGCACACTTCGCGAGTCAGTCCGCCACTCCACACACTCGTCTTAAAATCCTCTTTACGAATTATTTCCATCGTTAGATTGTTTTAAACCAATGCTCAAAGGTAGCAAATATCCTGCAAACAAAGCGGTAAGAAAGTTTGTTTTTATCGTCATTATCGAAAAAAGTTAACGGCAAAACAACAAAGAACGCCATATACTTTCATGGCTTTGGCATCCTTATAAAAAAGCAACAACGAGAGCATCCACCTCGGAATGGCTCTCGTTGTTGCAACAAACACGCTTAAGCTTGTAGCCTTAGGCGCCTTTACTTACCCAATATCTGCTCTGCGTGTTCCTTCACTTTAATCTCCTTGGGCTGCATAATACGTGTTATTACACCCTCTTCGTTGATGACAAACGTGGTGCGGAACGTGCCGAAATACTTGCGGCCATACATGCTTTTCTCGCCCCAAACGCCAAACTCCTCAACCAACTTATGCTCGGTATCTGCTATCAGCGGAAACGGTAAGTCGTGTTTCTCGATGAATTTCTTATGCGATTTCTCGTCGTTTATGCTCACACCAACCACGGCATAGCCCTGTTTTTGCAGCTCGGCATAGTTGTCGCGCAGGTTACAAGCCTGCGTAGTGCAGCCCGAAGTGAGGTCTTTGGGGTAGAAATACAACACCAGTTTCTTACCCTTAAAGTCGCTTAGGCGTACCTCGTTGCCGTTCTCGTCGCGCCCCAACACATCGGGAGCCTTTGTTCCTATTTCCATCATGATGATAATTCTTTTTCTATTGTTTGTTGGTACAAAGGTAAACATTAATTTCCGAAAAGCCTTATCCGCCACCAAAACACATTTTCGCCCCACATAACGCCCAACAAATGTTTCGCCCTTTGCGGCAAAATGAGTACCTTTGTGCCCGAATTGGTTTGCCGAGGCCCAGTGCTAGGCGATTAAAAGGGAACGGGGTGCAACTCTCCGACTGTCCCGCAGCTGTAAGTTCTTTACGGTTTTCTTCCAAAGGCGGTATCTAAAAAGCCACTAAACACGCGGCATCAGCGCAGGCACACATTTTAGATAACGCAGTTACATAAGCCACTGTTTCGGTTCAATCGCATCGTTTGGCGAACCGAATTGGGAAGGCGAAGAGAATTAGAACAAAGTCAGAAGACCTGCCCGTTCGTCAAAAGTGCCGTTCCACTCGTGGGAATAGGGAACGCCGCGAAACGTTTTTTTAAATCAAAAGCAAGTCTAAATCACCTCATGGACATAACCAAGAGAAATGGTTCGATGGCTCCCTTCGACAGGGAAAAGATTGCCACGGCCATCAAAAAGAGTTTTATCAGCACAGGCCGGCCCATCGTGGAAGACGAAATACACGACGTGGCTATCGCCGTTGAGCAAGTTATCATAACCCATCCGGCAAAACAAAACGTTGAATGTATTCAGGACGAGGTGGAACGGAGCCTTATGCAACGCGGTTTTTACGCCGAGGCTAAGAGCTATATTCTGTTTCGTTGGCAGCGAACCGAACAGCGAAAATACCTCAATAGGATTGCCAACACCCTGCAACAAGCCGAAATTGCGCCCGTGTTGAAAGGCATCGCGGCCGACTTCGAACCCGAGTTGTACCCCATTGCAGCACTCGCCGAGAAGTTCATGGGCTTTGTTAAGGCCGACATGAACGGGCGCGACAAGCTCTCGGCCTTGATAAAAGCCGCCGTGGAACTTACCTCGGCCGAGGCTCCTAATTGGGAATTTATCGCAGCTCGACTGCTTAGCTATCGCCTGCAACGCGACCTAGAAACGTTCGAACAAGCAGAAGACATACAATCCTTTGCCCAAAAGGTGCGCCATTTGGCCAGCCAGAAACTCTACGGAGCCTACATTGTGGATGCTTATACCGAGAGCGAACTGCAACAGGCGGCATCGTTTATCGACGAAGAACGCAACAAGCTGCTCAACTATTCGGGGCTCGACCTCCTTATAAAACGTTATGTTATCAGGTCGTTTGCGCACAAACCCGTTGAAAGCGTGCAAGAAATGTTCCTCGGCATTGCCCTACATCTGGCCATGAACGAAGGCGAAAACCGATTGCATTGGGTGAAAAAGTTCTACGACATGCTTAGCCGTCTGGAAGTAACTATGGCCACACCCACCCTAGCCAATGCGCGTAAGCCCTTCCATCAGCTGTCAAGCTGTTTCATCGACACCGTACCCGACAGCCTTGAAGGCATCTACCGCAGCATCGACAACTTTGCTCAAGTCAGCAAGTTTGGCGGTGGCATGGGCCTTTACTTCGGTAAGGTAAGGGCCGCTGGTGGTCGTATTCGCGGCTTTAAAGGTGCCGCAGGTGGTGTGGTTAGGTGGATGAAGTTGGTGAACGACACCGCTGTGGCCGTAGACCAATTGGGCGTTCGCCAAGGCGCAGTGGCCGTTTACCTAGACGTTTGGCACAAAGACCTGCCCGAATTTCTACAACTGCGCACCAACAACGGCGACGACCGCATGAAAGCACACGACATATTCCCCGCGGTGTGTTACCCCGACTTGTTTTGGCGAATGGCGCAACAAGACCTCAATCAGGACTGGCACATGTTCTGCCCCAACGAAGTTCTAACTACGCGCGGTTACTCGCTGGAAGACTTCTACGGCGAGGCATGGGAGGAGAAATACCACGAATGCGTGGCCGACAAACGCCTTTCGCGCCGAACCATGACCATCAAAGACGTTATCCGTCTTGTTCTCCGTTCGGCCGTCGAGACCGGAACACCCTTCACTTTCAACCGCGACATCGTTAACCGAGCCAACCCCAACGGGCACAACGGCATCATCTATTGTTCTAATCTCTGCACAGAGATTGCCCAAAACATGAAAGCCATCGAAGAGGTAAGCAACGAAGTACTGACCAAAGACGGCGATACCGTGGTGGTACGTACGGTTAAGCCGGGCGATTTCGTGGTGTGCAACCTAGCAAGCCTTTCGCTTGGCAACTTGCCGTTAGAAAACGAGGACTATCTCAACGATATTGTAGCGACAGTTGTACGTGCACTCGACAACGTTATCGACCTGAACTTCTACCCCGTGCCTTACGCCCAAATAACCAACCACCGCTATCGCAGCATTGGCCTGGGTGTAAGCGGCTATCACCACGCACTAGCCCTGAGAGGCATTAAATGGGAAAGCGAAGAACACCTGCAATTTGTAGACCAGGTGTTCGAACGCATCAACCGCGCCGCCATCGAGGCCAGTTCCTCCTTGGCAAAAGAGAAAGGCGCATACGCTTACTTCGAGGGAAGTGACTGGCAAACGGGCGCTTACTTCGAAAAGCGCAACTACAACTCGCCCCAATGGCAGCAAACGGCTCAGCGCGTAAAGGCGCAAGGCATGCGCAACGCCTACCTACTGGCCATCGCCCCCACAAGTAGCACCAGCATTGTAGCCGCAACAACGGCGGGATTAGACCCCGTTATGCAGCGTTTCTTCTTGGAAGAGAAGAAAGGCGCCATGCTACCACGTGTGGCCCCGGCACTATCCGACCGCACTTTCTGGCTCTACAAGGGCGCATACCAAACCAATCAAGCATGGAGCATGCGCGCATCGGGCATACGACAACGCCATATTGACCAAGCGCAAAGCGTTAATCTCTACATCACCAACAACTATACCATGCGACAGTTGCTCGACCTTTACCTCTTGGCATGGCAAAGTGGGGTGAAAACCATCTACTACGTACGAAGTAAATCGCTAGAAGTGGAAGAATGCGAAAGCTGCGCATCGTAACCAACAACACTACATACACAAACGAAACTCAACACAGCACAAATGGACAATAAGCTAAAAAAGAACGCCTTGTTTAACCCACAAGGAGATACCGACTTACGACTAAGACGCATGATTGGCGGCAATACCACCAATCTAAACGACTTTAACAACATGCGCTACACGTGGGCTAGCGACTGGTATAGGCAGGCAATGAACAACTTTTGGATTCCAGAAGAGATTAATCTTACCCAAGACACCAAAGACTATCCGCTGTTGCCGCCTGCCGAACGCAAGGCTTACGATAAGATATTGAGCTTTTTGGTGTTTCTCGACTCGCTGCAAAGCGCCAACTTGCCCTCACTAACCGAGTTTATCACGGCCAACGAGGTGAACCTCTGCCTGCACATTCAGGCCTTTCAAGAGTGCGTTCACAGTCAGAGTTACAGCTACATGCTCGACACCATCTGCTCGCCCGAAGAGCGAAACGACATTCTTTATCAGTGGAAAACCGACGAACACCTACTTCGCCGCAACACATTCATCGGCGATTGCTACAACGAGTTCTACGCCAACAACGACAAAGCATCGCTCATGAAGACGCTCATGGCCAACTATATTCTCGAAGGCATCTACTTTTATAGTGGCTTTATGTTCTTCTACAACTTGGCGCGCAACGGCAAGATGTCGGGGTCGGCACAAGAAATACGCTACATCAACCGCGACGAAAACACGCACCTGTGGCTCTTCCGCAACATCATTCACGAGATGAAGAAAGAAGAACCCGAATACTTTACGCCCGAAAAAGTGAAAGTCTACGAAGAAATGATGCGCGAAGGAGTGCGCCAAGAGATTGCATGGGGCCAATATGTTATTGGCAACGAAGTGCAAGGACTTAACGCACAGATGGTAAACGACTACATTCGCTACCTTGGCAACATGCGATGGCGCAGTCTGGGTTTCGGCAATTTGTTTGAGGATAACATTGAAGAGCCCGAAAACATGCGCTGGGTGGCCCAATACGCCAATGCCAACATGGTAAAAACCGACTTCTTCGAGGCCAAAAGCACGGCATACGCCAAAAGCACAGCCATCGAAGACGACCTGTAAAGGCCTGCCCATCCAGTCCTTTTTAGCTATCTTTGCACACATATAGTAAGTATATATGCAAATATGAAAAGTCCCATCTCCACACTTCTTTTGCTACTCATGCCACTCGTAGCCGCTGCCGATAACGGTTTGCGTTGCGCCAAAAGCGTTTTCTCGCAACCCGATGTGCGTTTCATGCAGAAAATAAAATCAATACACGCCGATGCCGTCATCGGGGTTAAGGGATTACCTAGCGGACTGCAATGGAACGCTCGCCGCAACTTGGTTGAAGGCAAGGTAAAAGCACTTGGCACATACACCTACACCGTAACTTCTAGCATAAACGGACAGGTAAGCGAAGAACAAATCAAGCTTATCGTGTCTGACAAGTTGGCCATGCCCCTTCCTTTCATGGGATGGCTGTCGTGGAACTCGGTAGAAGGCGATGTTTCCGAGGCTATTGTTAAGCGTGTGGCAGACATGTTTCGGGCTAATGGTTTGTATCAGGCTGGTTGGAACACGGTGATGATGGACGACTTGTGGCAAGCGCGTAAGCGTGCAGACGACGGAAAGCCGCTACCCGCCCCCAAACGCTTTCCTAACGGCTTGCGTAACCTTGCAGATTACGTGCACGGCAAGGGCATGAAGTTTGGGCTTTACACCGATGCGGCCGACAAAACATGTGCTGGCGCATTTGGTTCGTATGGCTATGAGCGGATAGATGCCGAACAATATGCCCAATGGAACGTGGATATTGTGAAGTGCGACTACTGCAATGCGCCGTCCGAACAAGACACAGCCATTGTGCGCTACCGTCGTTTGGGCGATGCTTTCAAAGCCGTTGCGCGCCCCATTACGCTCTACATTTGCGAGTGGGGCGACAGAAGGCCGTGGCTTTGGGGCGCAGAGTCGGGCGGAAGTTGTTGGCGCGTGAGTGCGGATGTGCGCGACAGGTGGACTTGCGAGCCGGGCGGAACAGGCGTGGTAGAAAGCATTAAGGCCATGAAGAACATCGCGCAATATGCAGGTGTCAACCGCTTTAACGATGCAGACATGCTTTGTACGGGGCTGCATGGCAAGGGAAAGTCCTCGAACGACTTATGTTTCGGCACGCCAGGCATGACGCAAGACGAGTACGCCACGCAGTTTGCACTGTGGTGCATGTGGTCGTCGCCGATGGCATTATCGTTTGATCCACGTGCCAACACCGTGACAAAAGAAGACTTGAAGATATTAACCAATCGCCACCTTATCGCTCTTAACCAAGACCGAATGGGGCAACAGGCCGACTTTATATCAGATGCAGACAGCCTTGTGGTGTTTGCCAAGGATTTGGAGAATGGCGATGTGGCCCTCTCTGTTACCAACATGTCGGGCAAACCGCTTGAAGCCACCTTCAATTTCACCCAAATACCCGCCCTCGATGCCGACAAACGCTATCAATGCAGGGACTTATGGACGGGCGAAAGGCTTTCTGCCGTAAAGCGTAGCTTTACAACAAAGGTTCGTCCGCACGCTACACGCGTGTTTAGGTTGAGCAAGTAACGGGGATTTATACATGGGCAGGCTCTAAAAATACGGTGAAGGCTATTTTCTGAAACGGACTTAAAGAGGGAATTCATTTATTTTCTATACCTTTGTAAGCATTATATTGAACACCACAAATATTTATAAGACATGTTGACAGAAAAGTTTTTCGAAGTTATAGGCAACGAAGGCGTTGTCTCCATCGTGTCTTGGGGAAACGCAGAACCCCATCTCACCTGTACATGGAATAGTTATCTGGTAGTAACCCACGACGAAAGGATTTTGATACCCGCTGCAGGAATGAAGAAAACCGAGGCTAACGTAGAAGTGAACAATCGTATCCTATTGGCACTGGGCACACGTAATGTGGAGGGATTCAACGGCTATCAAGGTACGGGCTTTCGTATTGAGGGAACAGCAAGGTTTCTTACGCAAGGGGCCGATTATGACATGATGTACAAGAAATACCCCTTTATAAGAAGTGTGTTGGAGGTTACTGTTGTTTCGGCAAAGCAACTGCTCTAACCCAACTTTCAGCAAAATGCCCGACTTCCCCGTATGGGTTGTCCTAATCATCATACGTCAAGGTAAAACCTATAAACCATTATTGCTGTCCGCCAACTTCAAAAACGGCACAATAATATCCCCTATCCGCAATGTCCATCAACAGGCATTGCGGATTTTTTTTCGAAAAGCAAGCACCCTTTCAGACTGTCCACAGATCGGCTGTCCGCTAAAATGAGAGAGCTGAAACACAATATATTGTAAACTGCACTCTTCTAAATATGGAATGCCTTAGCTCGTAAACTCTTGTGTGGGTATCGAAACTTCTATGCGCTGTTATACTTTGGCTGCGCCCTAAAAAGGATAGTGTGAGGAACAGAAAGGGACTTGCTTTTGACGAGATGAAACGAATTTCCCCCAATCGGCAATATGAACAACACATTTGCTGTTCCCAAACTTTTAGCGGATGGCAAAAGAAACTGGAAAAAACAATGAAGTCGTCTTGGCCTTTACATTTCTGCCAATTGAGTGTAGTCTGTTTTCTTTGTGCTTTAAAATCAAAACAAACGCCCCGTTCATGTACAAAGCACCTGGACAAAGATACGACAAAAGCCAGAAACACAGCCCCATTTGTTTGTGGCAAAGCGTGGTTGTATTTCAGAAGGCAGCCTGGCGGAAGTTGTTCCAAACACGCTCTACGGGTTGAAAACCGCTTGTCGATAGCAGATTACTTCTGCGTTTACATCATGCAGTATGTAAGTGGCATGCCTTGCAACTGCTCCCCCTTGCCGTCGCAAGCGTACAGTTTTTCGGAGCCGATGACCACTCGCACGCGTTTACGGCATAACCGTTTTGTCCAGTTTTAGCAATAAAATTAACATTATGAGTGCCCTTTTTGTCCATCAATCGCTCATCTTGTCGCAAAAAATCGATTCTCGTGAAGGTTTGTTTTGATGTAAAACGGGGGTAGCTTGTGAATGCGATGAAATGAATTTTTATTTAAAAAGACCGCCATTTGCACCAGATTTTGGGCAATTTGGTGCTAAACGCACTGCGTTTTGCCGCTAAATGCAGTGCGTTTTGGTGCAAAATACAGTGCGTTTTGGTGCTAAATGCAGTGCGTTTTGCCGCTAAATGCAATGCGTTTTGGTGCAAAACACAAGGCAAAATGGCACTAAACGCAAGACAAAAAGCATAAATATCCACAGCAATTGTATAAACAAAACCTTTTAGAGACATTAAAAACATGGCCGAAAAGGGCAAAATAGTGGTTAAAAAGTTGGATTTTAGGGGCTAAAAGCGTGTAATTGGGCTTAAAAAATTACGAGCATTCAACCAATCTAGAAAGGCTAAATGGTACAAAATGCAGGTCTTTTTCTTAAAATTGAACATATCGGAAGGCGTGAAAAGCTAGAAATAGGGACTATTTGCCTACTTTATGGCCTATATTTTCGCTAGAACGGAGCGAAAATTGGAGCGATATTGTAAAATTAAAGCTAACGATTTAAGTTTTCAAGTTGGTGAGTTGGAAAGCTGGTGAGTTGTAGATGTCTTGAGTTTTTGAGTTGATGTGCTGGTGCTTTTTTGAGTGGATGAGTTGATAAGTTGATGAGTTGGTAGGTTGATTTGTCCTGTACTTCGTGTGTGAAAAAGGTGTTTATCTTGTGTTGGCATCGCAGAGAGAACAAGCTCCTCTTAATTTATAGAAACATTAAAAGTCAAGACGACTTCAATATAGAAGTTTCAACATATCAAAACTTTTCTGTATCTTTGTAGCATTAAATATAAGGTAGATGAGAAGAGAAATCGTTGCCTTTGGCAGTTAATATAAAGACTTTATGGCAACACTGCACGACTAAGAGCGGCGAAAGGTGCTTTATGTCCTCTCACTATTTATGGCAAACAGCTTTCAAAAAAAGCAGGTCTGTGGAATAGATTCCACAGATCAATGCTCGACAGATAATATCAATGCCTACCTCTAAGTTGTGAAATCCACCTTTATATGAAACACGAAAGAATAGCTAATAGCCTTTCCGCCATACATCACAGGCTTAAATTGAACCGCATTCAGCAGTTTCTTTACGTCTTCCCAAGCCGACATGTTGCCCTTAAAACTCTTTTTATTTACTAGCCTTAGCCGTTTAATCTCGCCTTCCTTGCCTATTGTTGCAGACACAACAAAGCGGAAAGAAGAGTTATCATATCGTATAATTGGCAAGTTTCGGGCGATGTATTCGCTCAATTCTTGCTCTACGGTCTGTTTGCTTGTTGAAGAAACAAAGGCGTAGGTTTTACCATCAACAACATAACAAGGTCCTTGCACATCTTGGGCGCGTACAAAAAGAGGCATCAACAACATGGCTACCAATGCCAAGAGCTTTATTGTTTTCATCCTAAAACTATTTTTACATTTATAGTTGGCTCTAAAAAGGCATCGTTTTCGTTAAGCCAAATGAGCAATGTCGAGCTTGCTCGGACATTGCCATGGCGAGAAAACGCACTTTTCGAGGAACGAGAAAAGAAAGTTTTCGTTAAGTCAAATGAACAGCGTTGAGCTTGTTTGGACATTGTCATGGTGAGAAAACGCACTTTTCGAGGAACGAGAAAAGAACGTTTTCGTTAAGCCAAATGAACAACATTGAGCTTGCTCAAGCATTGTCATGGCGAGAAAACGCACTTTTCGAGGAACGAGAAAAGAACCTTTGGCGGTTCTTTCAGGCATTATCTTGGCAGATATTGATTACTTTTTTGAAGGGGCATCCATGTTAGTATATTCCTCATCACGCACCAACACCTTCTCTATCTTTCCCACATACATCGTGTGGAGGTCGCGTTTAGGATAATTCTTATCGAGTGTTTCCTGATACATGAAACCACTCTGCTGCAATTCAGCGGCATATAGTTTCTTACAGATAAGCACAAGCTTGGCCTCCTTAAAATACACCGTTTCGTCGGCAAACACTTTGGTAAGTCCTGCCTTGGCTATCTTATCCTCATCGCGCCCCGACACACTCCCCAGGTAGGCCATTTGTTTCTTGAAGTCGTTATCCATAACGCAGAGTGTGAAGTACTTCTCCTTATCCACGTATTTCTTTGTGTAACGCGATGGGCGCAAATAGATAACTGCCGTGGGGTCGTTGTGTCCCCATAGGCAGCCTAGGTGTCCCCAACTAATGGTCATCGTGTTGCACCCATCTTGCTCATTACCCGCAGACACCAACATCCATTCTTCTCCCAATAGGTTGAATGGATTAAATTTCATTTCCTTATAATTAATTTCTTTCATCTTATGTATGGTTATGTTGCATATATACGCTACAAATTCCGCGCCAAACACGAACGGATGTCTAACTACAGCTTAACAAACTACGCTAAACGACGAGACATGGGTTTCTTTTCTCGTTCCTCGAAAAGTGCGTTTTCTCGCCATGACAATGTTCAATCAAGCTCGACGTTGTTCATTTGGCTTAACGAAAACGTTCTTTCCTCGTTCCCCGAAAAGTGCGTTTTCTCGCCATGACAATGTTCAATCAAGCTCAACCTCGCTCATTTGGCCTAACGAAAACGTTCGTTGGGACAGGTCTTTGCCATACAAACCATATTGAAAAGACAATGTCCAAGCCACATAACTGCGAGCAGACATGGGGCAAGCGGAGCGTTACTTGTCTCCGAGGCCTTGCCGTTTGCCCCTTACAGGCGTGGCATTGATAAAGATGTGGCTGTGCGGATAGTACCTAACAAGATACAGAGTGGGCACTCCGCCATTGATTACCCCAGTTCTAAAACCACGCCCGCGCAAGCCCTTGGCGTCGGTTTCCTTCATAAACTGCATGGCAGAAAAAGCCTTGTCTTTCACCAAAACACCACGCAGCACCCTATCAACTGCATCTGTTTCGTACTGCGAGAAATCAAAATAATAATACTTTGTCAATCCCCACTTATCTTTTTCATTGCAACTAGCGAAACACAAAGTAAATTCTCCGCCTCCAATTTGAGGAAACAGCCAAGCATAGAGGCGTTTTGAGCGTACCACATGATGCTTATACAACACCTCGTTTAAGGTCATTTTCGTAACTTTCGGTCCGCATTTCAAGTCCTTAACGTAATTAAACACACCCATGCTGCCAGCAATAAACACGGCAATCGCCATTAGCACTACGAGCATCAGCCCAAGTATAGCAGCATTTTGGCGCCATTTTCGCTCTTCTTCTTCAAAGTCTGAGCTTTTATACCGTTCTTCGTAGGTGGATATTCGGTTCATTTTAACACCTACCACGATAATCAACACTACGTAAACAAACAGCATTGCAGGCGTGGAAACAGCAATAAGTTGCCACAACAATCCGGCAAGCCCAACCTGCGGAAGTCCCCAAAAAGAGTCGTAGAAAACAATAAGCAGCTGCAAAATGACCATCGTGATGTACGTAGTGATGCGTACTTTGCCCCACCAGTAGCTACGTTGGCGTGCCGCGCGTCCATCAATTAGGGCACGCATTTTTCTTTTATACATGGGTTTATATGCGTGAAGTATATGGCATAAGCCTAAGCAACAAAAGCCCAGTTCAAGGGCAGAGCGCGCTGCCCTACCCTTGTTCTGGGCTCACATTTATGGTTTAATTGGCTATTCCACCTCGGTCTTATCCGCAATGGAAGTAGCGTTCAACGAGTTCTTTCAGTTCGGCGGGGCGGTTTTCCACTTCCTTACGCAGGTTGCTGTCGTTAAAGTCGCGCAACTGTTTGATGATACCGTCAATCATTGCGGGCGAGAACACGCCATGAGCCTCGTACACCTTGCGTTGACGTTCCAGGCAATCGGCCGAGGCAACGCAACTGTCGGGCAACTGTCCCAGGCGGCTCAACTTATCGGCGTTTGCAGCATCGTGGATGTTCACATCAACGTAAGTTTGCTCTGCTATTTCAAGTGCGTTGGGCAATTCAAAACCATAACGGCAGCCAACACACAAGCCTGCGAGAAGTTGGTAAACGTCGGCCGAGCCGTCGGGCGAACGCATTTCGAAGGTTTGTTTCATCGACGTGTCGGGCGTTTCGGCCGGTTGCTGTGGGTTGGCCTTGTGCATCATGTCAACGCCGGCAGCCCAACCTAGTGGCACACGCACAAGAACAGAGCGGTTGCGGTCGCCCCAACAAACGTTGGTGGGTGCCTCTTGGTGCGGAACAAGGCGGAAGTAAGCCATCGGGTTCTTGTTGCCAAAGGCAGTAATGCTGTCTGCAAGCTTCATCAATCCGGCGATAGCCGTGCGTGCCGTGTTGCTAAGCTTGCCGTTTTCTACCATCACGCTCTTGCCGTCCTTCATCAAGCGCATGTGCACATGCATGCCCGAACCGGCCTTACCAGTGGTAATTTTCGGTGCAAAGGTAACGTTCATACCCATTTGATAGGCCAAATTGCGAATAATCCACTTGGCAATCATCAGCTCATCTGCGGCTTTTTCTACGGGTACGGGCAAGAACTCAATTTCGTTTTGCTCGTAAATCAGTCCGTCTTGGCTAAAATTACCCACCTCAGAGTGTCCGTATTTAATCTGTCCGCCGGCCTTAGCAATGTACGACATGCAAAGCGTGCGGAAGTCGTTTGTTTTAGCATAGGGCATCGACTCGTGGTAACCGCGCTGGTCAACGGCGGGGAACACCTCCTCGTCGGGCGTTATCACGTAATATTCCAGTTCGCCCATAGCATGGAATTCCATGCCCGTAACCTCGCGAAAAGCCTTTGCGGCCTTGGCCAACGTGTATTCGGGTGAGCTTTCTAGCGGATTGCCGTCCTTGTCGAAATAAGATGCCAGCATGCAAAGCGTAGGAATTTCGGCGAAGGGATCGACGAAAGCCGACGAGAAACGCGGCAGAACATAGAGGTCGCTGCTGCCTGCTTGGATGAAAGAAAATAGGCTGGACCCGTCTACACGTTCGCCACAAGTGAGTATTGTGTCGAGGTAAGCCAGGTTGTTGATGATGAAATTGAGGGTTTTGAGCTTGCCGTCGCCCCCGGGATACATGAAATTCACCATCTTAATCTCGTTTTCTTGGATAAAACGCACGATGTCTTCCTTGGTAAATTCGGAAGAGGGTTTTTGCAAGAACGCCACCACCTCGTTGGCATTCATCAAAAGTTCATTGTTTGCCATGTTTGATGTCTTTTTTTAGTTAAAAGGGTTTAACGTTGGTTGATTGTTTACGTTGATTTCTTCGCCGATGGCTTTATCGGTCGGGACAAAGGTAGGAAAAACAAATCTATGTGACAAATTTTCCGACAATAAATTATGTTTTACATAAAAAATAGTCGCAAAGATGACAATTTGACAGAGAAAACGGCCACGGCACACTATTTGAGTAGTATTCAACAGACAATAAGTCAGATAATACATTAGAATAATAAGTCAGACAATAAACAACATAAGATATAAACAATGAACTTCGACAAGTATACAATCAAAGCGCAAGAAACGGTCCAGGAGGCCGTGAACATTGCACAACGGGCAGGACAACAAAGCATCGAACCGGTGCACCTGCTCAAAGCCCTGCTTGAAAAGGCTGCCGATGTAACCAACTACATCTTCCAGAAACTTGGCGTAAATGCCATGCAAGTAAGCACGTTGGCCAACTCGGAAGTAGAACATCTCCCGCGTGTAGCGGGCGGGAACCCCTATCTAAGTAACGAAGCCAACAACGTTTTGTTGAAGGCCGAAGACCTATCGAAGAGCCTTGGCGACGAGTTTGTTTCGGTTGAGCCGCTCTTCCTCGCTTTACTGGCCGTTAATTCGTCGGCCGCTCGCATACTGAAAGATGCGGGATGCACCGAAAAAGACGCGCGCGCTGCCATCGAGGCCCTACGACAAGGGCAACAGGTGAAGTCGCAATCGGGCGACGAGAACTACCAATCGTTGGAGAAATACGCCAAGAACTTGGTGGAAGACGCTCGTAACGGCAAGTTAGACCCTGTTATCGGACGCGACGACGAGATACGTCGCGTGTTGCAAATTCTTTCGCGCCGCACCAAGAACAACCCCATATTGATAGGCGAACCTGGTACGGGTAAGACCGCCATCGTTGAAGGTTTGGCCGAGCGCATCGTGCGTGGCGACGTGCCGGAGAACCTGAAAGACAAGCAACTGTATTCGCTAGACATGGGCGCACTGGTTGCAGGAGCCAAATATAAGGGCGAATTTGAAGAGCGACTGAAAAGCGTTATCAAGGAAGTGACCAACGCCGACGGGCAGATTATCCTCTTTATCGATGAAATTCACACGCTTGTCGGGGCTGGCGGAGGCGAAGGGGCGATGGACGCCGCCAACATTTTGAAACCCGCGTTGGCTCGTGGAGAACTCAGGGCCATTGGTGCCACCACGTTAAACGAGTATCAAAAGTACTTCGAAAAAGACAAAGCGCTGGAACGCCGCTTTCAAACGGTGATGGTAAACGAACCCGATGAGCTTAGCGCCATCTCCATTTTGCGCGGTATTAAGGAGCGTTACGAGAACCATCACAAGGTGCGCATACAGGACGACGCTTGTATCGCCGCCGTACAACTGTCTGAACGCTACATCTCCGACCGCTTTCTGCCCGACAAAGCCATCGACCTGATGGACGAGGCGGCCGCGAAATTGCGAATGGAACGCGACTCGGTGCCAGAAGAATTGGACGAAATAACCCGCCGACTTAAACAGTTGGAGATTGAACGCGAGGCCATTAAGCGTGAGAACGATGAGCCCAAGATGGCACAGTTGGACAAAGACATTGCCGAACTGCGCGAACAAGAGAAAGCGTTCAGGGCCAAATGGGAAAGCGAAAGGGCGTTGGTGAACAAGATTCAGCAAGACAAACTGGAAATTGAACGCTTGAACCACGAGGCCGACAGGGCCGAACGCGAGGGCAATTACGAACGTGTGGCCGAGATTAGGTATGGCAAACTGAAAGAGCTTGACAACGACATCGAGAACATTAAGCAACAACTGCAAGCCACGCAAGGCGGAGAAGGTATGGTTCGCGAAGAGGTTACGGCCGACGATATTGCAGAAGTGGTGAGCCGCTGGACGGGTATTCCCGTAACACGAATGCTGCAAAGCGAGCGCGAAAAGCTGTTGCACCTCGAAGAAGAGCTGCATCGCCGCGTTATCGCACAGGATGAAGCCATCGCCGCAGTTAGTGATGCCGTGCGCAGAAGTCGTGCCGGGCTGCAAGACCCCAAGCGTCCCATTGCCTCGTTTATCTTCCTTGGCACCACGGGTGTGGGCAAAACGGAGTTGGCGAAGGCCTTGGCCGAATACCTATTTAACGATGAGTCGATGATGACACGTATCGACATGAGCGAGTATCAAGAAAAGTTTAGCGTGTCTAGGCTCATCGGCGCACCTCCGGGATATGTGGGTTACGACGAGGGCGGACAGCTTACCGAGGCCGTAAGACGTAAGCCTTACAGCGTGGTTCTTTTCGACGAGATTGAAAAAGCGCACCCCGATGTGTTCAATATCCTGCTACAAGTGCTCGACGATGGTCGCTTAACCGACAACAAGGGGCGCACGGTGAACTTCAAGAACACCATCATCATCATGACGTCTAACCTTGGTTCGCAGTACATCCAACAACAGTGCGCCAACCTCAGCGATGCCAATCGCGATGAGGTTTTAGACGAAACGCGCCAAAAGGTAATGGACATGCTGAAACAAACCATACGTCCAGAGTTCCTCAATCGTATCGACGAAACCATCATGTTCTTGCCACTCACCAAGCAAGAGATTGCCGAAGTGGTTCGCTTGCAGATGCGTTCGGTTGGCCGCATGCTTGCCGAGCAGGGCTTTAAGATAGACGTTAGCGACGATGCCATCAGTCTTTTGGCCGACCTTGGCTACGACCCAGAATTTGGTGCACGGCCCGTTAAGCGCGCCATCCAACGCTATGTGCTTAACGACCTGAGCAAGAAAATACTGGCCGAAGAGGTTAGTCGCGACAAGCCCATCCTCATCGACGCCCTTGATGGCAAGCTGGTGTTCAGGAACTAAAATGGAAATCAACGTGGAATGGTGGCCCATAACGCGCGCCAAGCACATGTTTGTAGCCACTCCACACAATAAATACGCTTTTAAAAAGGCAGGCACAAGCAACCGGGAAACCGGCCTTGTGCCTGCTTTTTTGTTTTCTGGCTGGCGCACAAACGGCATGTAGATGTGTTGCATCCTTGTACTAATAGAGCCTAAGTAAAATAGCCTTCACGTAAAAAAAATTATTGAATATTTGGCCGTTTCAATTATTATATGTAACATTGCAACGTGTGCCCTGCATCTTAATTTCTTTTGCTTTCATGTAGATAAGGAGCCACCTAAACAGTAAATTAAGAACACATCTAGAATCAATTAGTTATGAAATGTAATAACATACCTAAGCCAAACACCGTAACGCAATTATTAGTTGTGCTAATGTTCGCAAGTATCTTTTGGGCGGATTCGGCCTTTGGGCAGACTGTTCACAACGACAACGCCTCACGTCTACCCAAAGCAGAAAACAAAGTTGCGGACACAGAAAGCGTTAGGCACTTGTTACATCAAGCACAAAGTTTAGCTCCCTTGGCATCAACCACGCAAGCAACAGTCATCATTGGTCCAAAAGTGGGCTACGAAGGAGCAAAATACAGCTTGCAGTCTGCCCAAGAAGGCGACGTAACTTGGAGCAGCGACAATCCCAATGTGGCATCAATCAATGCCTCAGGCATATTGACGGTGAAGGGCAGAGGCGTGGTAGTGCTCACTGCGAATTATAAAAACCAAAAGTATAGCCAAACCATCCTTGTGGGCATCCCACGATTTATTCTGTCGTCTTCGTCTCAAATGGGCGGGTATAAGGTTGTCGCCAGCTGCATAGATAATGAATATAAGAACTACCAGCCTCTATTAAACGAAGTTCTCAAATTCAAATGGGGCATTAAGTACCCTGACGAGAACATCCGCTGGTCCACGTCTGATAAGTCCAGCTTAACCATCCAGACGCAAGCATTAGACAAAGACATTACCGTATTTTTGCAAGTGGCCGACGTTCAAGGCAACAAAACTGCGTTGCAATACATTAGTGTACATCCACAAGATGTCTACGCCTCGGATTATACCACCTTTTACATAGATTCCGAAGGAAACCTTTATGATTTCAAAAAAAGATATGATTTGTACGAATCGTCAAGAGTATTCGTCGACTATAAGCCAAACCTGCCTGAAAAGTACAAAGGCCGTGAATGGATGCCAATAACAGCCATTGTGTTGAGTCCACAGAAAGGGAACAAAGAAATTTCCATGTATGGTGGCGGTCCCCTTGTCTGCGACATCTTGTCTGAAGAAGAATACGAATTTATCCGAAACAAGTCAAACGACAATCAGAGGTATAATTATATGTTGATGTTGCTCAACGATGAGCAAAAAGTTATACAATACATACCTATCAGTTTCATTTTTAAAACAACTTTGTAACCATGATACGAAGAATAATATCGACAAAGATGTGTGCAGCCATTGTGCTTTCTCTCATCAGCATTGGATGTTCAAGGTTTACCTCCGAAGGTGAAACTTTAATAAGAGGAACGGCCAACATAAACGGGAAAGAGTATGTAGACATAACGAAACGTTATTGGAATACTGATTTTACCATTAATAAATTGTCTTTCTATCCAGAATACAACATGTTTTTAATAGACATGCAACTCCAACCCAAAGGCCAAAGCAAATGGGAATATGAATATGAAATATCATTCTGCGTATCAACAGAGAAGGCAGAGGGGGTTAAGGTTAACTACCCCTATAAAGTAGAAGATAAAAAATCTTTAAAAACATATAGATTGATACCCAATGATATAATAGAACTCTTTGCAAAGAACAGAGCAAAAGTTATAAACACGGAGTTAAATGATGGAATTGCCATTATTACCGATTTTAAAACGAATGCAGCACGTTGGGTAGAGGGGCAGTTCATCATACGTTCTCTCGACTTGAAAAGTGGAGAATGTAGAGGAGAATATACAATAAAGGCTCCTGCGGTTGACGGCAAGGAAGAGCTAAGAGTCAACGGCAAATTTGAAACGACATTTAGCGAATATCCATATTATTCACCATATTAAATAACAGATATGAAGACAAGAACTATAATCATTAGCCTAACGGCCCTTCTTTGTGCAGTGTCGTGTAAAGAAGAAACCGAGCTACAAGTTCCCAATCCTCCACCCCCTCATACAAATGTAAAAAGCGCAGAACTTGACGATGAAGCTGTTTACCGTTTCCAAACGGACAAGAATCAGATGCTGAACAGCATGATAAGATACGACTATACCAAGAAGAAGTACGTTCTCGACATTTCCGAACAAGACACGCGGAGCATTGGCATCACAACGCAGATGTATAAGGACGCCCTTAAACGAGTGGAAGAAATGAATAAGGTAAACTTCGAACGGCTGCAATGAGCCCAAAAGCAACGTTTTCGTTAAGCCAAATGAACAATGTCGAGCTTGCTCAAACATTGTCATGGCGAGAAAACGCACTTTTCGGGGAATGGGAAAAGAACGTTCCGAGCCACAACAACTTGCGCCTTTACCCTATTGGCCGCTCACCTAACGTGCAGTATCTAGGTTTCTGTACTGCTTGCTACCAACCGTTGGTGGTGTGACAACAACAAATGCCCCATATCATTCCTTTACACGTTTTAACTTGACAAGCTTTTTGCCGCGAATTTCATACTCTGCAGTTAGTCCATGTCCCATACTTGCGCGTTCGTTAAGTATTTCTTCATAAGAGAATACAACAACGATCTTTTGCAGTTTTGGCGATTTCTCGAGAACATAGTTATATAAATGTAGAGCAATTGTATCTTCTACATTTGCTGGTAAGGAATAGAATGTTGAGGAGTCTTCAATTTCTATGGTAAACATGTATGCATAGTTTTTATCCAACCGAATTTGGTTTTGGAATAAAGATTTTCCTTCCTTGTCTACATTATAAATGTATCTGTCTGCACCAGTCCATCCCTCTTTTTCCTCCAAGTCGCTAAAGAACTGCTTTTCTCTAATTGAATGTTCTGGCTGATAACTTGGCTTTGGTTGCATCATCATTCCCCATGCCAAGAAGTATATGCACACGAACAAAATGAAAAGACCAACAAAGCATAGCAGCCACCACAAAACAGCTTTCTTATACTTGTTATTCTTTGACAATGAGGTTTTGTCCATCGACATACGCATCTATGTTATTGTTAATTACAAACTTATCGTCAATCTTATGCCAAATTGCATTTACCTTCAACATAAAATGGTATCTCCTGATAGTTTGTGTCGCCAAATATTGACTTCATTGAACTGTATGCGGCGCACAGGTAGGTCGCCCAACCCATCGTAAATTTCGAGACATCCTCGTGCACGAGGTTTGTCTTCGTCTTTGAGCATTAACTCTAAGATGAAATAGTCATTAGGAGATCACATCGACACATTACAGGTCGCCATCGGCAGGATAGTGCGATAAGAGATTTCCTCGCCATCCTACGAGACGATAAAAGCATTGGTCAAACAAGTCGACATCGTAACTGCGACCATTAAGTGTAAGGGTTGTGCGTATGTCCATGAGGATTGAGTGTTATGGTTATTCTGCAAAATTAGCATTTTCTTTTTAAACGACAAGGGAAAACTCTGTTGCAGTACGTTAGATTTTACGAACAAGTGCTAAACATAACCACACGCACCTTGTATGTTAACAGCATAAGGCGCGATGCCCTAAAATGGCATATCAATTTGCATTCGTCCATACTATCTCATCGAGACCGTCTTGACTTTAATCTTTCTGCAAATTGAGAGAAGTTTATTGCCTTTGTGCTGTAAAACCAAGACAAAAGCCAACAACCCCCGAGGGTATCAACTCATCAACTTACAAACTCATCAAACCAAAACCTTAAATTACTATCTTTTATTTTACAACACAGCTCTAATTTTCGTTTCATTCTAGCGAAAATGTAGGCCATAAAGTAGGTAAATCACCCCTATTTTGGGCTTTTCTCGTTGTTTGTTTTGGCTGTTTTTAAGAGCAAAACCTGCATTTTGCACCATTTTGCCTTTCTATTTGGGTTGCCGGCTCGTCTTTTTTAAAGCCCAACAACCTGCTTTTAGCCCCTAAAAACCCACTTTTTAACGACTATTTCGCCCTTTTCGACCATGTTTTTTCATGATTCTAAAAGGTTTAATTTATACCATTGCAGTGGATATTTATGCTTTTCGTCTCGCAATTAGCACCATTTCACCTTGCATTTTGCACCAAAACGCCTTGCGTTTTGCACCAAAACACACTGCATTTTGCACCAAAACACACTGCATTTTGCACCAAAACGCACTGCGTTTAGCGGCATATTGCACCGCGTTTAGCACCAAAACGCACTTCATTTTGCTGCAAATCGCCCCAAAACGAGTGTTAGTGGCGGTCGTTTTAAATAAAAATTCATTTTGTCTGCATGCACAACTGCCCCCTTTTGGCACCAAAACAAACCTCCGCGAGAATCGATTTTTTGCGGCAAGGTGAACGATTGGTGGACAAAAAGGGCACTCATAATGTTAAAATTCTTGCTAAAAGTTAGACAAAACGATTATACTTCATACACGCACGAGTGGGCAACGGCACAGAGAACACGTACGCTTACTACCACCAGCGCGAGCGGTTGCAGGGCATGCTGCCCACAGCTAACGGAGACAACATCATGAAAAACGCAGAAGTAATACGCCATTGACAGCTAGTTTTCAACTTGTGTAGAATGTATTGAATGACTTCTTCCAAGATTTTTTTTAAGGCCTAACCACGTTTTGCCACAGACAGATGGAACTGACTCTCAGATTTTATCGTGTCTTTGTCCTGCACTCTGTATATGAGAGGAGTGTTTATCTTGGTTTTACGGCACAAAGATTATAAACTCTTTCAAGTTAAAGAAATATCAAAAGCCAAGGCGGCCTCTCTCTAAAAAACAAACCAATAATTTGTTCATTCGACAAAAAAACGATAAATTTGCACATTAACTAAGCCGTGTGCAACAACGTGCGGCAAGCATTTATTAGAGAAAGGAGGAAACGAAGATGTCCATTTCCAAAACAAGACAAAAGCTAGTGGACGTGGCGCGCCAGCTATTCGCACGCAACGGCGTGGCAAACACCACGATGAACGACATCGCCGTGGCATCGGGAAAGGGCAGGCGTACGCTCTACACCTATTTCAATAGGAAAGAAGACGTGTACTATGCCGTGATAGAAGCCGAACTGGAACGCCTATCTGACAAGCTAGACGAGGTGGCGGCGAAGAAAATCAGTCCGCAAGATAAGATTATCGAGCTGATATACACCCACCTGAGCATGATAAAAGAAACGGTGGTGCGCAACGGAAACCTACGTGCAGAGTTCTTCAGAAACATCTGGACCGTGGAAAAGATGCGCAAAAACTTCGACGAAGACGAGATTGAACTATTCAGAAAGGTGTATGCCGAAGGCAAGGCCGATGGCGAATTCGACATCGACAACGTGGAACTAGTGGCCGACATCACACACTATTGTATCAAAGGACTTGAAGTGCCCTTCATCTACGGCCGCTTGGGGCATGGCCTAACCGAAGAGGCCAGCAAGCCATTGGTGGCAAAGGTGGTGTATGGCGCATTGGGCAAACGTATCAATAAGCAATGAAAGCCGCCGCCTTATTTTTTTCGTTCGTGGCTATATTCATGGCTGCGTGCACGGTGTCGAGCCCAAAAGAACAAAGCTACGCCACCAAGCCCGCTACTGTACAAGCCCCCAAAGCGGCGGCGACAATGAAAGACAGCACGCCAATGCAACGCCCTGTTGCCCCCGACACGACAACGAAGTACACAGAAGAGGATGACGGCATGACACAAATTGAAAGTAAGTTGTTTACAGAAACGTCATCGATGCAAGTTCTTTATCAAGAAACGATACGAAGAGGAGACATAGACAACGCCGAGATGCTGTTGCCCAAACTTCCTTCAAAGAACAAAAACGTGGACCTGGATAAGAACGGACTAATTGGCATTTCCTATAAAATCGGGCACCGACAGGCAACGGTTGAAATGTATTATAATGGCGGCGTAACCACGCTCATACTACGTGAGCAAAGCGGAGGCGTAAACCGCAAAATCATCCACAGTGCCGACTAGCCACTAAACGGCTAACGAGCAACAGGCGCAAACATTGTTTTGCCATGTCAAAGTAAGTTTGTACCTTTGCCTAACGAAATCAATGTATTTTCTAACATAAATAAAATCAAAATGGGATTATTAACAGGCAAAACTGCCCTTGTTACGGGTGCCGCCCGCGGCATTGGCAAAGCCATCGCATTGAAGTTTGCACAAGAAGGCGCAAACATCGCATTCACCGACTTGGTTATCGACGAAAACGGTAAGGCTACCGAGGCCGAAATTGCCGCTCTCGGCGTTAAAGCAAAAGGATATGCCAGCAACGCCGCCGACTTTGCACAAAGCGAAGAGGTTGTTAAACTGGTGAAAGAAGACTTTGGCTCGATAGACATCCTCGTGAATAACGCCGGTATCACCAAAGACGGGCTTATGCTCCGCATGACCGAACAACAATGGGATGCCGTTATCGGCGTAAACCTCAAAAGCGCGTTCAACTTCATTCACGCGGCCATCCCCGTAATGATGCGCCAACGTGGCGGCTCTATCATCAACATGGCATCTGTTGTGGGTGTTCATGGCAACGCCGGACAAGCCAACTATGCCGCCTCTAAGGCTGGTATGATTGCCTTAGCCAAGTCTGTAGCCCAAGAAATGGGTCCCAAAGGCATTCGTGCCAACGCCATTGCTCCTGGCTTTATCGATACGGCCATGACGCAAGAACTGTCTGACGAGGTGCGTAAGGAGTGGATGAACCAAATTCCTTTGCGCCGCGGCGGCACCGTTGAAGACGTTGCCAACTGCGCACTTTACCTCGCCTCCGACCTTTCTAGCTATGTAAGCGGACAGGTTATCCAGGTAGACGGCGGTATGAATACGTAATCACACATAGCATTCGTGTTCGGCGAAAAGGCCGTTGTGCCCTTTCGCCGAACCAACGTTTGCGGTTAAGGCCGTTCTAAAAGCTACCTTTGTGCATTTCAGAACAAGCTTTAAATCAAGCAAGCAATGGCAAGTTTGCCAACACAATCGGTCAATTTATTTACCATTCCACTTGTGAACCTAGAACTTAGCCCACCCCATACACACCCCAATCCTTAGATATCATGATTCCTGTTTACGAAGACAACCACCTCATTATCGTTTCTAAACATAGTGGAGAGATAGTTCAAAGCGACAAGACTGGCGACATGCCACTTGTTGACATCGTAAAGGGCTACCTCAAAGAAAAGTATGCCAAGCCTGGGAACGTGTTCCTAGGAGTGGTTCATCGGCTCGACAGACCGGTATGGGGGCTTGTGGCATTCGCTAAAACCAGCAAGGCGCTAAGCCGCATGAACGCCCTTTTCAGAACGGGTGATGTGGAGAAGACCTATTGGGCCATCGTACAGTCGCCGCCCGAAAACGAAACGGGCGAGTTGGTGCATTGGCTCACACGCAACGAAAAACAAAACAAAAGCTATGCGCACAACCACGAAGTGGCAGGCGCAAAGAAGGCCATTCTTAGCTATAAGGTTATCGGCCGCTCCGAAAACTACACGCTCTTAGAAGTACAACTGATGACTGGCCGACACCACCAAATACGTTGCCAGTTGGCCGCTATGGGCTGCCCCATCAAGGGCGACTTAAAGTATGGAGCAAGGCGAAGTAACCCCGATGGCAGCATTTCCCTGCTTTCTCGAAAGATTTCGTTTGTTCACCCCGTATCTAAAGAAACGATCTGCGTTGAGGCTCCCCTACCCGACGACAACCTTTGGCACGCGTTTGGGTAGGAAGAAGGCTTGACCAAGAACATAAACAAACGAGCCGACAAGCATCTAGAAACCCTAAGTGATGCAAAATGCAGGCGACACGCTCAAAAAATGAACAAATAAAGAGCTGCGTTATGCTGAGATTTGCGGCTAATTGTATAATTTGCAAGCATACTTTTCGCTAGAAAATGTCGAAAGCACGACGCCTTTTTAAATATTAGTTCCAGATTTAAGTTTTGTGGTGACGAGTACGTGAGTTTGTGAGCTGAGGTCAGGACAACTTCAAGGGGAAAAACAAGAAAAAGAAAACCAAACAAATTCTTGAAGTCCCCCTGTTGACAAGTTGACGAATTTTCAAATCGCAACAGGTATATCGGAATGACGTTTACCCCTTGCAACCAGCAAGAATGGTGTTCTTCGTTGTTCCAAACTCGTATATGGAATTATTTGGAGTACCATACATTACAGATATTAGTCCGTGTGCGCCATTTTACTTTTTGATGGGCTTGGTTTGATTATAAAATATACGCACTAGCAGAATTAATACGTAAGCGGCACCTAAGTACAAAAACAAGCTCGCCAATAAAAGGAGATTGTGGGAGACGTAATTTATAAGTACCCATGCAACGATACACCCCCAAAGGGCTCCACCAACAGCAAACATATATGGGCATAGCGTCGTTATGTCTGTGAACCTTAACTTATATCCCACTATTTCTTGATTTTAAATCATAAGACTGCTGCACTCACCATTATTTTGTATACCAGGTGTCTGCATAATTCAATGAGGAGAGCCTACTTCGCCATTTAACTCTTTTATTTAACTTAAAACCCAAATAATGGGTTGAAGTTAATAGAAACTCTTTCAGACTTTCATTCTTTTGACGTCTGACCTCTTCTGACTTTTCAAATGGACTATCTTCAAACAAGTTTAACCTACAACCATCTTTAAATACAAACTGTATCGCTATTTTGTATTGACTTGTATTTATATAATCAAGACTATAAAAGCCTAATAAATCTGTTTTTCTATAACGTTTTTCTTTCTTTCCTATTTG
>ERZ772918.109-NODE-109-length-67489-cov-269.508_pt1 | contig 67489 bp, 59 predicted proteins | sample MGYA00512118_ERZ772918 | MGnify/ENA primary metagenome ERZ772918 (study PRJEB29015, sample SAMEA2737939) | human oral metagenome | biome: human oral; feature: human-associated habitat; material: dental | place: China | collected 2135 ... | reverse complement strand
CCCCCGCCCCCCCGCCGTCTACCCCCCCGCGCGCCCACCACCCCGCCTACACCCTCAAACCGGAAGAGCCCCTCTACCGCCACCGGAGTACCCAGAAGCGTCGAGGACATCGACAAACTGCGCTGGACCCTGGCTCAGTACCGCGAGGACGTCCTCGCCCAGGATCGAGCACCTTGGGTCATCCAACTGGCCTACCGAGACCACAGGCAGGCGCTTGGAACGCCTGCGCCAATCTCCCCAGAGCCTTGCGCAGCCCCACCCACAACACAGCCCGCGGCCTTATCTACGCTGGAGCTATCAGACACTAACTGATCATCTGACCGTATTCTCAAACCTGAAGAGTCATTTGAGTGACCGCTTGACGAGTTCCAAATACCCGTCGAGATGGAGGGCGAAGATTGACGAAAATCGAATTTTTACCCGTGTTAGAGATATTCCGGGCAAATCTGTACTAGATCGAGGATGTGCGAGCTTGTTTCGCCAGTTGATCAGATCGTTCAGCTCGTCATCGATTGACTGGACATACTTATCTCCCGGCGTTTTACCGAAATACTCGAGAAATTCGTACTGCCCCATGTAGTGATTAAACAATCCAGATTTTTCGCAGCCGACACGCTTGAGTAATTCTTGAAGTACTTCGGGGCGTAAGTTAGCGGTCGTCGCCGTCAAAATAGATGAATTCCACTTGCAATCCGAGCCAAAATTCACTGAGGTCAAGTACCTTAAGTACTCCTCGATCGAGTCATCTGTTTGCTGGTATTTTCCGGGGGTGCGTGCAGCTTCGAGCAATCTAGCTTTATAGGCTTTTCTAATCGCTGTCGATGTTTCCGGGTATTGAACAGATTTGTCTACTATCTCTTCGGCGAACTCACCAATACGGGAGCGGGTGAACCACTCCAATTGTGCGGCCGTGTACAGCATTACCGAGCCGGATATGTACGGCAGACCGCGCCGCAAACCTTTGTCGGTGGCGCCGTCAGAGTCTTGCTTCATTGTGAAGCTCAAATTAATGCCCCGATTATCGTGGTCGGTCAAGTGGTCGTCGTCAAGGGCGGACAGAATTGTCTCGAGTGAATCTAGTTGCAGTTTGAAACTGTGGTAGGTCTCTGAGGCCCGGCTCTCGTCCATATGGATCATTCTCCGAGAATGCTTGTGGCGAGCCTCACGCGATCTTGAATCGCTCCGATAGTGTTCCCTCTACCAATAAGGAGTTCATAGTCGGTCTCGATTGCTCGTTCGAGCTTTGACTTCACGGCCGAAGGGTCCGAAATCTTCCCCACTGTACTCGCCGCGACCATGAGTGCATCGTATAGTGGCCGACTAGGGCGTGGCAGGTTGGGGAGGCGGAATGTCTCGTTCCCAAATATTTTGTACAACCTGTCGATACTCGACTTAAAAAGCGTGCGAAGCTCGTCGATGGTTGCGTCGCCTATGTTGCGATTACATTCCATGTAATGATCGAGGATTGATTTGAGTGATCCTCGGCGGTCGTCGGAAATTGCGTCTTTGATGGCGAAAAAGCGGAGAACAAGCTCACAATCTGCCATTTGGGAGTACAGTGTGTTGGCCTGGAGTTCTTTTGGGATGATGTCGTTATCTCCGAATGTCGCAGGGTGTGACGGTATACCCCAGACTTTTGTGAAGGTGTCGTAGGAGGACAATTCTATAAGCAGGTCGTTGAACGGGCCTCCGTTGATTGCGTTTCTGAGTTCTTGAGGGTTGAGTTTCACGCCCCCTGTATTGAGTCGATCGAAGAGGATCTGTTTGACGTCTATTGACCTGTTATCGTTGGTAGGTATGGACTTCGATTCGGTTAGCAGGATGATAACCGGGATCGATCTTCTCAGGAGGCCTCGACGGAGTATTTCTGGTAGCTCGATAAAGGTCTTTCCGTCGAGTTCGAACCAGTACTCTAAGCCTCTTAGGGCGAACTGATTCGAAAGAAAACGGCGAATCGTCTCGAGGCGCTGCCGTCCGTCGATAACCTCGTACTGGTTGAGGTCAGACTCTCTTAAGTACACTGGCGGAATCGGAATGTTCATCAAAATCGATTCGATGAGTTTCGATCGTTTTTTATTGTCCCAGCGATCCCTGCGCTGATATGTTGGTCGGAGGTCTATCGTTCCACGGTCTGTCGAGAGAATAATGTTCAGATAGTCGAGTTGCCAATCTTTACTTTCGCGAACTATGTGGATCTGACTTTCTCGATATTTGTCCTCGACAGATTTTGTTGGAGTTAAATGTTTGTCAAGCTCGTCTTCTTCTCGCCAAGCGTCCAACTCTTCGAGTTCCCCTGATAGATCGGTCAAGCTTGCGGTTGACGTTGTTGTTGCTGGAGGCATCTTTGATGTTCCTATCTCTGCTTGGTGTTGCTGTGGGTGGAGGAGTCTCAGTTTACGAGCAAAATATCTCCAAGCGTCTGTGTGTTCTATTGTGCTGCGGCGAGGGCTTGATTTCTAATCTGTTACTATCTCTAGTGGTCAATGTATAAGGGGGTCCTGGATTTGTTGCGGATAAGGTTCGGGGCCGGATGTGCCGTAGGCTACTCCTGAATAGGTGAATCTGACCATGGCAGTCGGCCTGATCAGGCTGGTCTTGAGATGGGCGAGGACAAGCATTGGCCCCACACCGCCTGTCACTACCAGCCACCCACAGCCCGAGTCCACGCTCGGGTTGCCAACGTCATGACCTCATGCATAAGGTTACGTATCGACGCCCCAGGCGACGAGGTCTGACGCGCGGGACTGAATCTGCCTCGCGCCGCGTGCACGTGTCGGTTGCCCCGGAGCGGATCGGGTAATCTCGTGGAAGCGACGAATCGCGTCGCGCCGTCATGAAAACGCCCGCCCACGCCGTCGAGGACCCCGTGACCCCCGCACCTCCCCGCCCAGACTCCCGCCCAGCGCTCATCCTCGCCAACCTCGGCACACCGGAGTCGCCCACCGCCAAGCACGTGCGGCCCTTCCTGCGCGACTTCCTCACCGATCGCCGCGTCGTCGAGACCCACCCCGCCCTCTGGCGGCCCATCCTCGAGGGCATCGTTCTCATGATCCGCCCAGCGCGCTCGGCCCGCAAGTACGCCACCATCTGGCGCCCCGGCCACGAGACCAGCCACTCCGGCTCCCCGCTCATGCACCACACCGAGCGCCAGGGCGAGCTCCTGGCGGCGGAGCTGGGCGACGCCGTCCAGGTGCGCATCGCCATGCGCTACGGCGAGCCCGCGCTCGGGCGGGTCATGGGCGAGCTCATGGAGGCGGGCTGCCGCCGCATCGCCGTCCTGCCCGCCTACCCCCAGTACTCCGCCTCCAGCCAGGGCACCGTCATCGACGAGGCCGCCCGGTTCATCCTCGCCAGCCGCGACCAGCCCGAGTTGCGCACCATCCGATCCTTCCCGGACTCCCCGGCCTACATCGAGGCCCTCGCCACAGCCATCGAGAAGCACTGGGAGCGCCACGGCCGCCCCGACCCCGCGAGCGGCGGCCGCCTCCTGCTCTCCTTCCACTCCATCCCCCAGGCCATGCACGACGCCGGGGACCCCTACCGCTCCGAGTGCGAGCGCACCGCCGCCCTCCTCACCGCGCGCCTGGACGCCCCCGAGGGCCTCATCCGCACCACCTTCCAATCTGTCTTCGGCCCCGCGGCATGGATCGGACCAGCCACCATCGACACCGTCGGCGAGCTCGGCGCGGCCGGCTGCCCGCGCGTCGACGTCATCTGCCCCGGCTTCATGGCGGACTGCCTGGAGACCCTGGAGGAGATCGACCAGCTCAACCGGCAGACCTTCACCGCCGCCGGGGGAGGGGACTTCCACTACATCCCCTGGGGCAATGACGAGCCCGCCTGCGTGGCCGCGCTGGCCGAGCAGGCGCGCGGCGCCCTGTCCGGATGGGTGGACTGAAACCGGGCCGTTTCAGGCCGTCGGCTATGGTGGGAGGCGGACAACCCGAGAATCAGAGGAGACGTTGTGCACCTGCCCTGGTGGTCCACCCTTCCGTTCGTGGCCATGCTCGCGAGCATCGCCACCCTCCCCCTCATCCCCGCCACCGCGCACTGGTGGGAGAAGAACCGAAACCAGCTCATCCTCGCCTCGGCCCTCGGCCTGCCCGTGGCGGCCTGGATGTGGCACGAGCTGGGATGGCGGCGGGTCTTCGCCGCCGTCGTCGAGTACGGGCAGTTCATCGCCCTCCTGCTGTCGCTGTTCGTCGTCGCTGGCGGCATCTACCTCAAGGGCGATATCGAGGCTACGCCCCGCAACAACACGATCTTCCTGGCCATCGGCGGCGTCCTAGCCTCCTTCGTGGGCACCACCGGCGCCGCCATGCTGCTCATCCGCCCACTGCTCGCCACCAACCGCGAGCGGCGTTACCGCGTCCATACCGTCCTGTACACGATCTTCATCGTCGCCAACTGCGGCGGCCTGCTCACGCCTCTGGGCGACCCGCCGCTCTTCCTCGGCTTCCTGCGCGGCGTCCCCTTCACCTGGACGTTCCACCTGTTCCGCGAGTGGCTGTTCGTCAACGGGATGCTGTTGGCCTCCTACTTCGCCCTGGACACCTACTTCCACTCCCAGGAGCCCAGCGCCAACATCAAGCGCGACAAGTCCGAGGTCGAGCCCCTCGGCCTGCGCGGCACCGCCAACTTCATCTGGTTCGCCGTCATCATCGCCGCCGTCGCCCTTGCCCCCTCCATCGACGTCCACGCCATCGAGGAGGGTCACGCCGTCTTCACCGACTGGCTGCCGATCCGCGAGGTCATCATGCTCGGCGCCGCGGCTGCCGCCTACTTCCTGGGCGACAAGCGCGTGCGCTACGAGGACAACCAGTTCACCTGGGGCCCCATCGCCGAGGTCGCCGCCCTGTTCGTCGGCATCTTCCTCACGATGATCCCGGCCCTGGAGTACCTCGACGAGATTGCCCCGAGCCTGCCGATGAACGAGATCACCTTCTTCGTCTTCACCGGCGGCCTGTCCTCCGTGCTCGACAACGCCCCCACTTACGTCACCTTCTTCGAGGTCGGCAAGGTCGTGGACTCCCCGGGCGGGGCGCTCGTGGCCGGCGTGCCCGAGCTGTACCTCGTGTCGATCGCGCTGGGCTCGGTGTTCTGCGGCGCCATCACCTACATCGGCAACGGCCCGAACTTCATGGTCAAGTCCGTGGCCGAGTCCGACGGCGTCGCCATGCCCTCCTTCGGGGGCTACGTCGTCCAGACCGCCACCCGCCTCGTGCCCATCCTTGCCGCCATGGTCATGCTCTTCATCGCCCAGCCGCTCTGGGTCAAGCTCCTCGGCGGCCTGCTGACGGCGACCCTGCTCGCCTGGGACGCCGCCCTCTTCCTGCGCGGCCGTCGCCTCGCCATCCAGGACGCCTGAGCACCAGAGGACAGTCGGCGCGGCGCCCCGATCCTTGGTAGTACCGGGACGCCGCGCCTCCTCGTACTGCCGGGCTCAGTCCTCGCCCACGTGCTGGGAGCGCTCCTCGAGGAGGCGGCGCTCGTCGCGGCCCACGACGAGCATGAGCACGACGGCGATGACGGCCACCCCCACGAGGCACATGTAGGTGACATTCCACCCCGCGTAGTCGATGAGCCTGCCGACGCCGCTGGAGGCGAGCGTGGCGCCCAGCAGATAGCCGAACAATCCCGTGAAGCCAGCGGCCGTGCCCGCCACGTTGCGCGGGGACAGGTCAATGGCCTGCAGGCCGATGAGCATGACCGGCCCGTAGATGAGCCCGCCGATGATCGCGATGAACAGGTAGAACACGCCCATGGGCGCCGTCGGCGGCAGCTGCCAGTAGATGATGAGGGCCACGCCCACCCCGCCGAGGAACAGGATGCCGGCGCCCGAGCGCCAGCCGTGGAAGACGCGGTCGGACACCCAGCCGCACAGCAGCGTTCCCGCGATGCCCGCGCCCTCGTAGATCGCGAAGCCGAGGATGCCGTCCTTCACGTTCGCGCCATGGATGTAGTCGGTCAGGTAGACCGGGATCCAGTTGAGCACGCCGTAGCGCAGCGTGTAGACGAACACGTTGGTGACCGCCAGGAGCAGGATGACCCGGCTCTTCAGCACGTGGTTGAACAGCAGGGAGCGCCAGTCCTCCTTGCTCTCGTCGGCCTCCACCTTGGCGGGGTCATCGGCGAACTCCTCGATCGGCGGCAGGCCCATGGCCTCGGGGCGGTCGCGGATGAGCAGGAAGGCGACGACGGCCACCCCGAGCGCCACGATCGCGGGCGCCCAGAACGCGGGGGCCCAGTCGGCGTCGTCGGAGGCGAAGGCGTCCAGGGCCCAGGCGGAGATGAGGCCGACCCCGGCGCCGCCGACATTGTGCGCGCAGTTCCAGATCGAGGTCTTCCAGCCGCGCTCGCGCGTGGAGAACCAGTGGACGAGGACTCGCCCGAATGGGGGCCATCCCATGCCCTGGAACCAGCCGTTGATGAACATGAGGACCGCGAACAGGCCCACCGAGGCCGTCAGGGCCGGCACGAAGGCGATGAACAGGTTCATGACGGCGGACAGCGCCAGCCCCAACGGCATGAAGTAGCGGGCGTTGGCGCGGTCGGAGATCATCGCCATGAAGAATTTCGACAGCCCATAGGCGAAGAGCACCGCATTGGCCACAAGGCCGATATCGGAGGCGCTCATGATGCCGTGGTCCTTGAGGATCGAGGCCACGAGCGACACGTTGTTGCGGATCAGGTAGAACCCCGCGTAGCCGATGAAGATCCCCATGAACGCGCTCGCCGGCCACTTCTTGTAGGCGGGGGCGATCTCATGGTCGGGCAGGCGGGGACGCGCCGGCGGCGCTGAGAGGAAACTTAGAGGACGGGGTGGTTCAGAGGACGTCATTGCTCCTTGATCGGTCCTGCCCGGGCGGGCAAGACCATCAATTCTGCTCCTCCGATGAGCCCCCTGTCAGCGGCAGCGCGCGCCTATCAGCGATCACTCGCGCCGTGGGCCGGCCAGTCAGCCGCGCCGTCGGGCCGTGGGACGCCGGGCGCGCAATCGCGGCGCCCTCAGGCGGTGCCGGGCGCGGTGACGAAGTCGATGAGCTCCTCCATGCGGCCCAGCAGGCTCGGCTCTAAGTCCTTGTACGAGCGCACTGTCGCCAGGATCCGCTGCCAGCCGCGGGCGACATCCGCCTGGGTGGCGTGCGGCCAGCCGAGCGCGTCGAGCGTCCCGTGCTTGATATCCGTGCCGCGCGGGATCTCAGGCCAAGCGCGCAGGCCCACCCGTTCGGGGCGCACCGCCTGCCACACGTCCACATACGGGTGTCCCAGCACCAGGACGTTCTCCCCGCCCGGCATCGTGCGCACGCGCTCGGCGATCCGCGATTCCTTGGAGCCGGCCACGAGGTGGTCCACGAGCACGCCCGCCCGCCGCGCCGGCCCCGGGGCGAACTCGGCCATGACCTCCTCGAGGTTGTCCACGCCGTCGAGCATGAGGACGACGACGCCCTCATGGCGCAGGTCATCGCCCCACACCTTCTCCACGAGCTCGGCGTCGTGCTTGCCCTCCACCCAGATCCGCGAGGCGCGGGCCGTGCGGGCGCGCTCGCCCTCCACCGCGTAGGAGCCCGACGCCGTCAACCGCCTCCCGCCGGCGCTCACCGGGCCGCTCGGGGCGCGGCGCGCCGGCACCGGCGGGTCGAGGATGACGGGCCGGCCCTCCAGCCAGAAGCCCGGGCCCAGCGTGAAGCCGCGCCGCGCCCCATGGCGGTCCTCCAGGACGACGATCCGCCGGCCCCCGGACTTCTCCACGGCAACCGCCGCCCCCACGAAACCGGTCTCGCGGTCCTCCAGCACCATGCCCCGCTCGACGGGCACATGGACCGACTCCGGTCGGATGGCGCGCGGGCCCACCCGGTGCGGGTCCGCGGCGAGGACATCGCCCCCATAGCGGTCAGTCAGCGACGGCGCGGCGGGGGCAGTAGGAGCCCCGCGGCCGCCGGAGGCCGACCGGTCGCCGGTCTTCGCAGTCCTCGCGGGCTTGGCGGCCGCCGCCTCGTGCTGCTGGGCGCGGGTGGCGCCCTGCTCGCGCAGGGCCTTGCGGCGGGCCGCCGTCGCGCCGGGGACGGCCTGGGGGCGGTAGGGCATCGCTGGAGTCACGCCGGGCACGGTAGCGAGGCTCACGCTGGGCGAACGGGAGACCCGCCGGGCCGGGCGTAGGATGGCACTCGCTGACCGAGAGTGCTAACACGAGAGGGCCTGAGCCGGGAGGAGGGCGACACCATGGCTGATGACCGCCGTCTCAAGGTCCTGTCCGCCATCGTCACGGACTACGTGCGCACCCGCGAGCCCGTCGGCTCGCGCGCCCTCGTCGAGCGCTACCGCCTCGGCGTCTCCCCGGCCACCATCCGCAACGACATGGCCGCCCTGGAGGACGAGGGCTACATCCACCAGCCCCACACGAGCGCCGGTCGAGTCCCCACCGAGAAGGGCTACCGGCTCTTCGTCGACGAGGTCGCCCGCGTCAAGCCCCTGTCCGCCCCCGAGCGCGCCGCCATCTCCGCCCTGCTCACCGGCGCGGTGGACCTGGAGCAGGTGGTGGCCCGCACCGTGCGCGTCCTGGCCCAGCTCACCGGGCAGCTCGCCGTCGTCGAGTACCCGAGCCTGCGGCTGACCGCCCTGCGCCACCTCGAGCTCGTCGCCCTGGCGCCCACGCGCCTGCTCATGGTCATCATCACGGACACCGGCCGCGTCGAGCAGCGCACCCTCACCCTCATGGGCGACCATGCCGGCCAGGGATCCGACGGCGCGAGCGGCGTCATCGACCCGATCGCCCTGGAACGCCTCAAGGTCCGCCTCAACGCCTCGCTGGTGGGGCGCCGCGCCGACGCCGTCGTCCCCGTCCTCGCGGGACTGGCCGAGCAGGCCCCCGCCGACGAGCGCGCCCTGCTGGCCGCCGTCACCGGCGAGCTCATCGCGGCCCTCCGCCCCGACGCCGAGGAGCGCATCGCTGTGGCCGGCACCGCGAACCTCGCCCGGGCCACCCCCGACTTCACCACCATGGGGCCCCTCCTAGACGCCATCGAGGAGCAGGTCGTCCTCCTGCGCCTGCTCTCCGGGGACCCCGCCGACGCCTCCGGGATGCGCGTGAGCATCGGCTCGGAGAACCACGAGGACGCCCTGGCCGAGGCCAGCGTCGTCACCGCCGGGTACGGCCCGGGCATCGGCGACGCCGTCGCCCACCTGGGGGTCATCGGCCCCACCCGCATGGACTACCCGGCCACCATGGCCGCCGTGCGCGCCGTCGCCCGCTACCTGTCCCGGTTCCTCGCCGGGCCGCAGGACTGAGCGGGCCGCCGCACCCACCGCACCACTGACCACCGACTGACGACTGACTGAAGGAAGACCCGACTGTGAGCGACTACTACGAGGTGCTCGGCGTGAGCCGCGGGGCCAGCGCCGACGAGATCAAGAAGGCCTACCGCAAGAAGGCCCGCACCCTGCACCCCGACGTCGCCGGCCCCGGGCACGAGGACGAGTTCAAGCTCGTCTCCACCGCCTATGAGACCCTCTCCGATCCCGAGAAGCGCGAGCTCTACGACCTCGGCGGGGAGGACGCCGTGCGCGGGGGCGGAGCCGGGTTCGGCGGAGGCGACTTCGGGGGCTTCGCCGACATCTTCAGCTCCTTCTTCGGGGCCGCCGCCGGATCGCGCGGGCCCGCCTCCCGCGCGCGCCGGGGCCAGGACGCGCTCCTGCCCGTGGACGTGGAGCTGGAGGACGTCGCCTTCGGCGCCACCCGCACCGTCCCCTTCGAGACCTACATCACCTGCGAGGCCTGCGAGGGCTCCTGCTGCGCGCCCGGCACCTCACCGGTCACCTGCTCGACCTGCAACGGCTCCGGCTCCGTGCAGCACATGGCCCGATCCTTCCTCGGCAACGTCATGACCACCTCGCCGTGCACCACCTGCCACGGCTACGGCACCGTCATCGTCACCCCCTGCCCCGAGTGCTCCGGCGAGGGCCGCAAGCGCACCCGCCAGGACATCGAGATCCGCATCCCCGCGGGCGTGTCCACCGGCACGCGCATGCGCATGTCCGGGCGCGGCGAGGCCGGGCCCGCGGGCGGCCCCGCGGGGGACCTCTACGTGGAGTTCCACGAGGTCGAGCACGAGAACCTGCGCCGCGAGGGCGACGACCTGTGGACCGAGCTGCGCATCCCCATGACCGCCGCCGCGCTCGGCGCCGAGTTCGACATCTCCACCCTCGACGGCGACCAGCACGTCGTCGTCAAGGCGGGCACCCAGCCCGGCGAGGTCCTGCCCCTCAAGGGCCTCGGCGTGGGGCGCCTGCGCCGCTCCGGGCGCGGGGACCTCAACGTGGAGATCGTCGTGGAGACACCGACGCGCCTGGACGACCGCCAGCGCGACCTGCTTCGCCAGCTCGCCGAGCTGCGCGGGGAGGACGGGGAGCTGTCCCACCGCGACGAGTCCGTCATGGGGCGCCTGAAGGAGAAGTTCTCCGGGCGCTGAGCGGGCGCGCCGGGCGTAGTGCGGCGGGTGCCAGCGGAGCGCGGGGCGGGGGATGCCCTCAGGCCTGCTGGGATCCTGGCCAGTACAGGGAGTCCGGGGTGGCGCGCGCCCCGAAGATCGCCTGTCCCACGCGCACGCAGGTCGAGCCGCCCTCGATGGCGAGCTCGAAGTCCCCGCTCATCCCCATCGACAGCTGTCCGTCGCCCACCGTTCCCGCCTGGAGGCCGGCGTCGCGCAGCTGGCGCATGGTGGTGAAGCAGTCGCGGACGCGGGCGGCGTCGTCGGTGTGGGCGGCCAGGGTCATGAGGCCGCGCACCCGCAGGGCGGAGTAGGCGGGAAGGGCTGCCAGGAACGCGGGGACGTCCGCGGGCTCCAGGCCGAACTTGCTCGCCTCGCCCGAGGAGTTCACCTGCACGTACACGTCCAGGGCGCGGCCGAGCGACTGGAGCCGGCGGTCGAGGGCCTCGGCCACGCGCAGCGAGTCCAGGGCCTGGAACTCGTGGGCGAAAGCCGCCACGTCTTTCGCCTTATTGGTCTGGAGATGGCCGATGAGCGCCCAGTGGATGGGCAGGTCCGCCAGGTTCTCGCTCTTGCGCTTGGCCTCCTGCACCTTGTTCTCGCCCATCTCGGTGATGCCCGCGGCGACGGCGGCCCGCAGCCGCTCCTCGGGGACGGTCTTGGAGACTGGCAGAAGGCGGATCTCTGAGGTGTCCCGGCCCGCGCGCTCAGCAGCTGCCTCCAGGCGGGCGCCGACGGCGGCGAGGTTGCGGGCGAAATCCTCCGGCGTGACCGCGGTGGTGAAGCGCGGGCTGCCGGCGGTGGGGGAGGCCTGCGAGTCGGGAGTGGAGGGCGAGTCCTGCGTCATGGCCAGGACGCTAGCACCGGGGCGCGGGGCCGTGCCCCGTAGGCTTAGAGCGTGACCGCGCCCGTTTTCATCCTGAGTCCCGACACCCTTGAGCCCGCCGGTGCCGCCGCTGCGGCAGGGCCCGGGGATGCGCTCGTCCTCACCGGCCCGGAGGCGCGCCACGCTGTGGCCGTGCGAAGGCTGCGCGCGGGTGAGCGCGTGGACCTCGTCGATGGCACGGGCCTGCGCCTGGTCTGCGAGGTGACCGCCGCGGGTGAGGTCGGCGCGAAGGACCGCCTGGCCGTGCGCGTCCGTGAGCGCGTGGATGAGGCGGCGCCGCCGGTGCGGCTCGCCCTCGTCCAGGCGCTGGCCAAGGGCGGTCGCGATGAGCAGGCCGTGGAGACGGCCACGGAAGTCGGTGTCGACCTCGTGGTGCCGTGGCAGGCGGAGCGCTCGATCTCGGTGTGGTCGGGGCCGAAGGTCGCCAAGGGGCGGGTGCGCTGGGAGGCCACGGCCCGGGAGGCCGCCAAGCAGGCGCGCCGCGCCCGCGTGCCCGAGGTGGCCGAGCCGCTCGGCACAGCAGGCCTCGCAGCGTGGGCGAGGGAGGTGCGCGCCGATGGGGGAGTGGTGCTCGTCCTGCACGAGGAGGCGACCGCTCCCATCAACGGCGTGGAGTTGCCCAGCGCCGGTGTGGTGGGCGTCGTTGTCGGCCCTGAGGGCGGGATCAGCGCCGAGGAGGTCTCGGCGCTGGAAGAGGCTGGCGCGGTAACGGCGCGGCTCGGCCCGCATGTCATGCGCACGGCCTCGGCTGGCCCCGTTGCCCTGGCCATCCTCGCCCAGCGCGCCGGCCTGTGGTCCTAGTAGCACGCTCATCGGCGAGCGACCTCGACTTTTCGTTGCAATGACGGTGGCGTGGCGGCGAGGCCGAAGCTCCCGTGCGCATTTGCCCGCCGAATGCGCACGGGAGAAATCCAGCGATGGAGCGATCCGCATGATTCCAACGATGATCTCGACCGCGGAGGGCCCTGAGCGTGCCGATTTTGGACTGCGGTCATTGACCAGGGCGCCGCGCCTCGCTGGTCGGCGTCGATGGGGCATACTGCGGGCATGCTGATGACGGTGGCGTGGCCTGCGAGGAGTCGACGATGAGCCCGCGCGGGCGCAGGCCCGCTGGCAGCCCGGATGCCCGCGAGGCGATCCTCGTCGCGGCCCGCAACGCCTTCGCGCGCGACGGCTACCACACCTCGCTGCGCGGCATCGCCCGGGAGGCCGGCGTCGATCCCGCCCTCGTCCACCACTACTTCAAGGACCGCGCCGAGCTCTTCGCCGAGGCCGTCGTCGCCTCAGCGGCAGGGGCGAGCGCCGTCGATATCTCCGAGCGCGCCGAGGCTGTCGCGCATCTCGCCCCCGAGGAGCTGGGGGAGGGGATCGTCCGGTCCTTCGTGGGACTCTGGGACGGGATGGGGCCCGACCGCTTCGCCGCCGTCATCCGCGCCGCCATGAGCAGTGACGAGAGCCTGGCGCCCTTCCGCGAGTTCGTCACCACCGGAATCCTGGGGCGGATCGTGGGCAAGCTGGCGCCCGACCAGCCCGAGCTGCGTGGCCAGCTCATCGCCAGCCAGCTCATCGGTTTCGGGATGGCCCGCTGGATGGCCCGCATGGAGGGGATCGCCCAGCTCGACATCGAAGAGGCAGTGGCGCTCGTCGGCCCGACGATCCAGCGCTACGCCACCGGGGAGCTACCCCGGTCGGGCGACTGACGGGTTACGGCGAGCGCTGAACCACGACCTCTTGACGGGGCGGCGCCGCGCTCGTATATTCATCACATGATGAAAAACGAGAATGCCTCGTCAGAGGCCCCCGACGACCCCCAGCAGGTGGTCGAGCGGATCTCAGTGACGATCGAGCGCTATGGCGCGGACTCCGAGACCGATGTTGTCGCCGAGGGTTCGGCATCGAGCGTCCAGGGAGCGACGCCAGCCGGGGCGGTATCGCCCACTGCCGAGGTCGCCTCTGCGCCGATGCCGGTGCCGGCGTCGGGGCCCGCGGAGCCCCCGGCTCCCAGGCCCGCCGTGCGCGCCAGCGGCCTTGTGGTCACACGCGGCGGCAACGAGATCCTCCACGGGATCGATCTCGACCTGGCCCACGGCTCGGTCACCGGCCTCCTCGGGCCGTCGGGCTGCGGGAAGACGACGCTCATGCGGTCGATCGTCGGCGTTCAGCGGTACTCGGGGAGCCTGCAGGTCTTGGAGAGCACCCCCGGCAGCAAACCGCTGCGCGGCCGCATCGGCTACCTCACCCAGGAGGCCTCGGTCTACCCGGACCTCAGCGCCCGCCAGAACGTCGCCTACTTCGCCCGCCTTGCCGGGGCGCGCGCCAGGGGCGTCGATGAGGTCCTGGAGGAGGTCGGCATCGCTGACATCTCCGGACGGTTGGTGAGCACCTTCTCCGGCGGTCAGCGCAACCGGGTCTCGCTGGCCTGCGCGCTCGTCGGCGCGCCGGAGCTCCTCGTGCTTGATGAGCCGACGGTCGGCCTCGACCCGGTGACCCGCGAGGACCTGTGGGCGGCCTTCCGCCGCATCGCCGAGGGCGGCACGACGATTCTCGTCTCCAGCCACGTCATGGATGAGGCATTCCGCTGCGACGGCGTCCTGCTCATGCGGGAGGGACGCATCCTCACCTCCACCACCGCGCCCGAGCTCCTGGCCAGTACTGGCGCCGAGACGCTCGACGACGCCTTCCTCACCATCATCCGCGAGGCCGAGTCGGCCGAGAGGGCCAAGCCGGCCAGCAGCGGAAGCGCCGCGAGCAAGGAGACGAACCGATGAATCCGCGCACCTACGCCGCAACTGTCAAGCGCGTCCTGTTCCAGTTGCTCAATGACAAGCGCACGATCGCTCTCATCATGGCCGTCCCCGCGCTGCTGGTGACGCTCCTGTACTTCGTCTACAAGGACTATCCGGGTGGGGACGTGCTCTTCGACCGCGTTGCCGTGCAGATGATCGCGATCCTGCCGATGTCCGTCATGTTCCTCATCACGAGCATCACCATGCTGAAGGAGCGGGTGGGCGGAACACTGGAGCGCCTGTGGACGACGCCGATGCGCCGCGCCGACCTCGTCTTGGGCTACGCGACGGCGTTCACCCTGGTCGCCGTGGGGCAGGCCCTCGTGCTCTCGGCCGTGTGCGCCTGGGCGCTGGGGGTGACGATCGCCGGGAACTGGGGGTGGATCATCCTGACGGCCCTGCTGGACGCCTTCGTGGGGGTGGCGATCGGCCTGCTCATCTCGGCGCTGTCGAGCACGGAGTTCCAGGCGGTGCAGTTCATGCCGCTTATCGTCGGTATGCAGATCTTCCTGTGCGGGATGCTCGTTCCCCGCAGCCAGCTGCCCTCAGGGCTCGAAGAGGCGAGCCTGGTTATGCCGATGAGCTGGGCGGTCAACGCCGTGGGCGAGGTGCAGGCGGGATCGGCGGTGACGCAGGGCCTTGTCATGGACATGGTGGTGCTGGCGGCCATCGGCCTCGTGGTGCTGGCGGCCGCTCCGCTGACCATGCCTCGCAAGACCCGCTGAGGCGGGCTGGCGACAAAGTTGCTTGTATTGACAAAAATATAAGTTATATAGTTAAGCATGCTTCACGCCTGTGCCATCCTCATGGACATCGTTCGCTCTCGTGAACTGCCAGACCGCGTTGGTGCGCAGCGGCGCATCGAGGAAACCCTGGCCGTGGCTTCTCAAGGGCTTGGCCTGCTGGCGAAGCCGTATGCCTCGGTTGGCGACGAGTTCCAGTCGGTCGCGCCAACGCTCGGCGGAGCTCTTGTTCTAACGGAGCGGGTTCAGTTGCTGCTCCCGGACGGCCTCATGCTGCGCTATGGGATTGGTGAGGGGGAGATTCAGAACATCGGGGGCGATGCCGCACGCGTGTTGCAAGACGGCAGCGCGTGGTGGCGGGCGAGGGAGGCCATCGACCACGCCCATGAGGTCCAGGATGCGGGGGCGGAGTACCTGCTCACCTGCTACCGCGGTGGAAGCGATGAGGAGGAGCAAGCGCTGGTGAATGCCCTGCTCACGTTGCGCGATCACTCTTTAGCGGGCCTTGGTGGACGCCAGCGGCGGATGCTGGCGGGGCTCACCTCGGGGCAGACTCAGGCGCGGGTGGCCGCCGAGATCGGGGTGAGTCAAGCCGCTGTGTCACAGTTTGTGGTGTCGAAGGGGGCGGCCCTCCTCGCAGCGCACCGGTTGCTCGTCGTGGCAGCCGCGACGGTGGAGGCGGAGCGATGATCTCACTGGTCGTCTTCCTCGTTGGAGCCTCATCGATTGTCTCGTCACTGGCCGGGCGTGTGAGGGGTAGTCGCACTTCTGCTGTCCGCATCCTCCTGCGCGTCCTTGTGATCCTGACTGGGTGCGTGCTTGCTGCGCGCCCACTCCATGTGGGGGCGGTGGGCGTGCTCATCAGCGCATGCCTGCCGGCCGCCTGGATCGGATCGGAGGTACTTGAGCGGGTCGGGCCTGGGCGCTCCCAGGCTACGGCAGTGCTTCATGTGGCTCGCTGCGGCATCGGGATTGGCGCTCTGGCACTGCTGTGCGTCATGGGTCCGCATGGCGAGGAAGGCCGAGGCGCCCTCGCCGTCGCGTGGATAGGCGTCCTCCTGTTCATGACAGAGCCAGCGAACCAGGTGGTCAATGCCGTCCTGGTACTGGCCGGGGTGCCCGCATCTGAGGGGGTGGCGCCGAGGAAGAGGGAGAGGGCTGGCGATAGTGGTTAAAGCGCTGATCATGCTCTGCATGGTGGGCACTGGATTGGTGCGCTGGAGCGGCTTCTCCTCATACTTCTGGCGATGGCTGGTGCAGAGATTCCGGCAGCGGTCATCGTCGCTGCCAAAGGGGTGGTCCGCTTCCCCGAGATCTCCAAGCCGGGAGGTCGTGCTGCCGAAATCTTCCTCATCGGTTCGATGACCTCATGGACCCTCGCAGTGCTCGGGATCGCGCTTCTACGCGCGCTATAAGCGTCGCGGTGATTCCTGGGCCGGTACCACCGCCGTCGTCGTGACAGGTCTGGCCGGCTTGGTGCTGCGGTTGCGGTTCGGTCACGAGAGTCGAGCAGCATGGTACTGGCACCCTCTGCCGGGCCGGGCTCTGCGATGATGCGCGTGCGCGAGACGGCTCCCCACCGCCGCGCTCCCTACCCATTTCTCTGGGGGCGGTGCTGCCTCCGAAGGAGTCCCTATGAGCGGTGACGAGCTCCAACTGATCAGTGACGGTTCTGGCTTGGCGGTGATCGGCGACGCCGGAGCGGTCGACCGCTTCCTCACCGAGAAGGGCCTGGCTGGCCGCCCGATGGACCTGTCCCGGATCGCCCCGGCGCTTGGCAAGTTGGGATTGGCTGCGCAGGCCGGCGGCGTGATCGCGCAGAGCTCCGGGCGATGGGTGAAGCTGTCGGCGGAGTCTGCGAAGGCTCTCGCGGGGAAGGGCCATGAGCTCGTGACGAACAGCCAGACTGGCCTGGCGATGGGCGTACTGCGCGGCGACGGTGGCCGCTTCGCCAAGAATCTCCAGTTCGAGTCCGACTCACTGACTCGGCTCAGCCCCGCCGCGGTAGCGGGGCTCGGCGCCGTCATGACCCAGATGGCGATCCAGAAGATCCTTGAGGACATCCAGGAGTTCCTGAAGGTGATCGACGAGAAGGTCGATGACCTCATCCAGATGCAGAAGGACGCCGCGCTGGCCGGGTTGATCGGGGTGGGCAAGACCATCCGTGACGCCCTGATGGCCCGCGAGGAGGTTGGCAAGGTCGCGGCGGTGACATGGTCGAAGATCGACGACGCGCCACAGACGATCGCCACGGGCGAGGCCTTCGCCCTTCTCCGGCTGGCTGCTCTCACCGAGAGGGTGGAGAAGAAGGGGAAGGTTGCTGACGTTGCCAAGATCGCCGCCGACGTTGAGAAGGAGGCCTGCGAGTGGCTGGTGGTGCTCGCCAGGTGCGCCGCGCTCCAGGACGCCTGCGACGTGCTGGAGATCGACCGCGTTCTTGAGGCGCATCCCGAAGATGTTGAGGAGCACCGCCGCGCTCTGGCCCTGGCTCGCGATACTCGCCGCAAAGAGGTCAGGGAAGCGGCCGAGGGGCTCCTCAGCCGCCTCAACGCGGTCGCGAGCCTGAGCGATCGCTCGGTGGTGGCACATCCGAAGGCCGCACAGCGAGTGATCGACATGCGCAATCGGGTCGCTGACGTCTTCGAGGCCGCGTTGCGCAGCATGGACATCGACGCGGATTACGCGCTGATGGAGCCCAGGACATGGAGGCAGGCCGTCAGGGGCATGAGGCAGGAGGCCGTTCAGGCGGCCGCAGAGCTTAAAAACGTCGCCGTGGAGAGCGGGCGGCGCGCGGTTGACAGCGGCCTCGACGCCACCGCTGGAGTGCTCACCGCAGCCGCGTTCCGCGCGGAACAGGCTCGCCCTTCCTACCGGGAGGGCTTAGAGTCCGCTCGCGACGCCGATGACTCGCCGCAGATTGAGCCGTAAGGACTTGCTTCCGTCGCCGACTTCGTCCCTTTGATGCCGACTTCGGTGGGTAAGGGGACGAAGTCGGCATCAAAGGGACGAACTCGTGGCGCTGTCGGCGGATCGGGGAGGCTAGCCTGGGCGCATGTGGATCGTGTTCGCCTGCGGGTCGGCGCTGTTCGCCGGGCTGACGGCGGTGCTCGCCAAGGCGGGCATCCGGGAGATCGACTCCACCCTGGCTACCGCCCTGCGCACGCCTGTCGTGCTGGTGGCGGCCTGCGCCATGGTGCTCATTCGGGGCTCGCAGTCCCAGATCGCGAGCATTGACGCCGCTACCCTCGGCTGGCTCATCGCCTCGGGCCTGGCCACGGGCGCCTCGTGGCTCTGCTACTTCAAGGCACTCCAGCTCGGCGAGGCCTCGAAGGTCGCGCCGATCGACAAGTTGAGCACGGTGCTCACGGTGCTGCTCGCGGTGCTTCTCCTGGGCGAGTCGTTGACGGCGATCGGGGGAGTGGGCGTGGTCCTCATGGTCGCGGGGACGCTGCTCATGCTGGACCGTTCCGATGCCGTGACCCTCGCCCCTAGGCGTGCCGGCTCCCGGGGGTGGTTGCTCTACGCGCTGGGGTCAGCGGTGTTCGCGGCGCTGACGGCGATCCTTGGCAAGCTCGGGATCGTCGGCGTTGAGTCGAACCTGGGGACGGCGATCCGCACAGCGGTGGTCCTGGTGATGGCCTGGGCAATGGTAGCCGTCAGCGGACGACGGCGCCCGCTGCGCTCCCTGCCCCGGCGCGAGGTCATGCTGGTGCTTGCCTCAGGCTTGACGACCGGGGCCTCGTGGCTTTGCTTCTACCGGGCGCTGCAGGATGGCCCCGCGAGTGTCATCGTGCCGATCGACAAGCTGAGCATCCTCGTGACCGTCGCCTTCTCCGTCCTCATCCTGCGCGAGCGCCTGAGCCGGCGCTACCTCGCGGGCCTCGCCCTGCTGACACTCGGCACCCTCGCGATGGTGCTGTAGTGGCATCAGCTCGGCCCACATCTGCTGCTTCTATCGCTGGCGAACCTCTGTCCACCTAATTTTCACAGTCGCTTTCGCTGCCACAGGTACCTGGAGAGTCAACGATCTCGTCATCGATTTCGTTCCACCATTCTGCCCCATCGCGGTTGTCGTTTTGGATTATGTCAATGCTTTTGGTGATCCGTTGTGATTTTGCGACTTCAATCCCGTCGGTTACGCCGACAATCCTGAAAAATGCCTGGCTATTAGTGGAGAAGCACGCAAGTGCTTGATCTCGCCTGGCCGTGTCCCCGCTAGTCAGGGGCTCCACTAGCTTCAATTGATCGTGTTTCGGGAACAATTGGAGTCCCAACTTGTCTCTAGGAGTGAAAATGGCGACTCTTGAAGGTGATGGCGAATAGACAACTCCCTCGGAGTCGACGAGTGATAATTTTATTCGGTAAGCATGAATTCCGGATTCTCTATCTTCTTCGGCGGCATCTTCTGGTGGGGAGAATATGATTTATATTAGAGCACTTCCGTTGGAAGGTACCTCGTGGCACAAAGGGAATTCTTGTTGTTCTCCTGGGGTTGGGTCGACCGCTAAACGCACTTTGTAACACATGCCTGGCTCCACCGCACCCTCGGAGACGCACCTGCCTAGGTAGGCGTAGTCCTCATATGTGATGATGCCTCGCACAAGTTCGGTGGGCAGTTCTCCTTGAGTGTTGCTAAGACGTAATTGAACGCCTCCTGGAACGATGTTGCCGTCTCTCGTCTTTTTTGAGCTGTATACAACTATGTCATCGATTTTTGTATGCGCGCGCTTTTCATGTATGAAAGTTTTGTATACTTCAACGCCTCCGGCGGTCAATGCGCCTACCCCTCCAAGCGCCCCTAGTCCTGACAATATAGTTTCTCGTCGCGATGGCTTTCCTTTATGGTTCAGCGTCTGTTCCAAGGTGTCGATTTTTTTGTCGATACGATCGTGTAATTTGTCGACGCGGTCAATGGATTCGCTCAGCCTGTTGAGGTTCTGTCGAAACTTTCTCATGGCGTTCCTTGCTTTGCTTGCGCTATTGTGTAGGGTTGTGTGCTTTTGTTATGATCCGCAATGTGGTGAATAACATATTCGATAGCGGGTGAGGTGGACTTGGTTTGTTAGGCTTTCAAAGCTATTCCTTTGAGAGTGTCGTCTATGCGTCGCAGATGTTCTCCTACCTGCTGCGACGCGGGGGTTCGCGGCGCTGCGCAACGCAGCGAGGGTATCACCGGGCCGTGCCCTCTCGGGCGGGCTGACCAGGCCCGTCATCCCTGCCGTCGAGTTCGTACCTTTGACGCCGAAATCTGAAGGTAAGGGTACGAAGTCGACACCAAAGTGACGATCTCGGCGGGCAGACGGGCGGGAGGGCTCGGGCAGACGGGCGGGAGGGCTCGGGCAGGCGGGTGGGAGGACACATAGGCAGCCCGCTCGGCGCCGTCGGGCGGATCTTGCCCGCCCCGGTAGGATCAGAGGCGATGACCAACGCGCCCATCGACCCAGTAGCGGCCCCGCACATGCCGCAGACCACCTCGCCAGGCTCCGCCAGCCCTGCCACCCGCGCCCCCGGCCGCCACACGGCCGCTCCTCCGGCAGCCCCCGCCTCCTCACCCAGCGCCCCGCCCCCCTCCGAGGTCACCCGCACCCTCGTCCTGCCCCCGGACCTCGCACTCGTCTCCCTCCTCGGCGTGCGCGACGAGGTCCTGCGCGCCATCGAGAAGGGCTTCCCCGCCGCGGACATTCTCGTGCGCGAGACCGAGATCCGCGTGACCGGCGAGCCCGGCGTCGTCGACACCGTCATCCTCCTGCTCTCCGAGCTCATCGACGTCGCCCGCGCAGGCACACCGCTCACCGCCGACGCCGTCGAGCGCGCCATCGGCCTCCTCGCCGCCGCCACCCACCCCGCCGACATCCTCGCTGAGGACGTCCTCACGGCCCGGGGCCGCACCATCCGCGCCAAGTCGCTCGGCCAGAAGAAGTACGTCGACGCCATCGAGGGCGCCACCATCACCTTCGGCATCGGCCCGGCCGGAACCGGCAAGACCTACCTCGCCATGGCCAAGGCCGTTGACGCCCTCGCCCGCCACCAGGTCTCCCGCATCATCCTCACCCGCCCCGCCGTCGAGGCAGGCGAGAACCTCGGCTTCCTGCCCGGCACCCTCACCGACAAGATCGACCCCTACCTGCGCCCCCTCTACGACGCCCTCCACGACATGCTCGAGCCCGAGGCCCTGCCCAAGCTCATGGCCGCCGGCACCATCGAGGTCGCGCCACTGGCCTACATGCGCGGGCGCACTCTCAACGACGCCTTCGTCATCCTCGATGAGGCCCAGAACACCACCCCCGAGCAGATGAAGATGTTCCTCACCCGCCTCGGATTCGGCTCGAAGATGGTGGTCACCGGGGACATCTCCCAGATCGACCTGCCCGGCTCGCGCCCCTCCGGCCTCATCGTCGTGCGCCGCATCCTCGACGGCGTCGACGGCATCTCCTTCTGCGAGCTCGGCGCCGCCGACGTCGTCCGCCACCGCCTCGTCGGCCGCATCATCGACGCCTACGCCGCCTACGACGCCGAGACCGCCGCCGCCCAGGCTCTCCGCGACGGCGCCGGCGCCCCCGCCGCCCCCTCCCACCGCTCGCGCGGCCAACGCACCGCCCGGCCCACCCATCACGCCCCCACGAGGAGCCGCGCATGACCACCGAGATCAACAACGAGACCGAGGTCGCCATCGACGGCGCCGAGTTCGCCGCACTGGCCGACCACGTCCTGGCAGCCATGCACGTCAACCCCCTCGCCGAGCTCAACATCCTCTTCATCGACCCCGAGCCCATGGAAGAGCTCCACGTCCGCTGGCTCGACCTGCCCGGCCCCACCGACGTCATGAGCTTCCCCATGGACGAACTGCGCCCAGGCGATGAGGAGAACCCTGCCCCCGCCGGGACCCTCGGCGACATCGTCATCTGCCCGCAGGTGGCCGCCAAGCAGGCCATCGCCGCAGGCCACTCCGCCGTCGAGGAGATGCTGCTGCTCGCCACCCACGGCATCCTCCACCTGCTCGGCTACGACCACGCCGAGCCCGAGGAGAAGAAGGAGATGTTCGACCTCCAGCGCACCCTCCTCCTCACCTTCCTCGCGAGCAGGGGCGCATGACCGGCACACCCGTCGCCCTCCTCATCACCGCCTCGGTCCTCATCCTCGCCGTGGGCGCCACCCTCTCCGCCGGGGAGGCCGCCCTTGCCCGCATGACCCGCGCCGCCGCCGAGGACCTCGTCGAGGACGGCCGCCGGGGCGCCGTCCGCGTCCTCGCCCTGGCCGAGCGCCGCGGCGAGGTGCTCGGCACCATCGGCGCCGTGCGCATCGGCGTCGACATGCTCGCCGCCGTCCTCGTCACCCTCGCCGTCGCAGGCCTCCTCAGCTCCTGGTGGCAGGTCCTCCTGGCCGCCTCCTGCGTCAACGCCGTCCTCCTCGGGCTCGTCGTCGGCATCTCCCCGCGCCGCCTCGGGCGCCGCAACCCCGAGGGCACCCTCCTCGCCCTGGCCGGCCTCCTGCGCCGCGTCGACGCCGTCGGCGCACCCTGGCGCTGGTGCGAGGCCCGATTCGGCCGCGCCTCCACCCTCACCGAGGCCGAGGCCCGCGAGGCCGTCACCCAGGACCTGCGCGAGATGATCGACGAGATCGGCGAATCCGAATCCATCGAGGACGAGGACCGCGAGATGATGCGCAGCGTCGTCGAGCTCGGCCAGACCCTCGTGCGCGAGGTCATGGTGCCCCGCCCCGACATGGTCACCATGGAGGAGAGCGAGCCCATGGCCGCCGCCATGCGCCTGTTCATCCGCTCCGGCTACTCCCGCGTCCCCATCATCGGGGATGACGCCGACGACGTGCGCGGCATCCTCTACCTCAAGGACGTTCTGCGCCGCCTCGCCGAGCACCCCGAGCACGAGGCCCGGCCCGTCGTCGACTTCACCCGCGAGGCCGTCTACGTCCCCGAGACCAAGGCCGCCGACGACCTCCTGCGCGATATGCAGTCCGGGCGCTTCCACATGGCCCTCGCCGTCGACGAGTACGGCGGCATCGCCGGCCTGGTCACCATGGAGGACCTGCTGGAGGAGGTCGTCGGCGAGCTCACCGACGAGCACGACCACGCCGAGCCGGAGGTCGAGGACCTCGGCGGCGGCGCCTACCGGGTGCCCGCCCGCCTCGGCCTCGACGAGCTCGGCGAGCTGTTCGACCTCGAGATCGACGACGACGACGTCGACACCGCCATCGGCCTGCTCACCAAGGCCATCGGCCGAGTCCCCCTGCCCGGCGCCGTCGGCGACTGGCAGGGCGTCCGCCTCACCGCCGGAGAGGCCTCCGGCAGGCGCCGCCAGGTCGCCACCCTCCTGGCCACCCGCACCCCCGACACCGACGACGAGAGCAACCACCGAGCATGAGCACCGAGAACGCAGAGAACACAGAGCGCACCGAGCCCGCCCCCATCCGCTTCCCCTCCGACGCCGAGCTCATGGCCGGCGAGAACGCCCTGGCCGGCACCGATCTCGCTGACCTCACCGACCTCACCGACGACGGCGGGGTCCCCGCTCCCGGCGCCATCGGCGACGCCGCCGTGGGACTCTCCCTGCCCGAGTTCCCCGAGGGCTTCCGCGCCGGCTTCGCATGCCTCATCGGGCGCCCCAACGCAGGCAAGTCCACGCTCACCAACGCGCTCGTCGGCACCAAGGTCGCCATCATGTCCGACCGCCCCCAGACCACCCGCCACAACGTGCGCGGCGTCGTCCACCGCGAGGACTCCCAGATCGTCCTCGTCGACACCCCCGGCATGCACCGCCCCAAGACGCTCCTGGGCAAGCGCCTCAACGACCTCGTCCGCGAGACCCTCACCGACGTCGACGTCATCGCCTTCTGCATCCCCGCCAACGAGAAGATCGGCCCCGGGGACCGCTTCATCGCCCGCGACATCGCCGAGCTGCGCGCCCCCGTCGTCGCCGTCGTCACCAAGGCGGACACCGTCGGCAAGGAGGCGCTGGCCGCCCAGCTCCTCGCCGTCAACGAGCTCGGCGACTGGGCGGACATCGTGCCCGTCTCCGCCACGCGCGGCGAGCAGATCGACGTCCTCACCGAGGTCCTCGCCAGCCACCTGCCGCCCTCGCCGCCGCTCTACCCCACCGGCGAGATCACCGACGAGCCCCGCGACCTCATGATCGCCGAGCTCGTCCGCGAGGCCGCCCTGGAGGGCGTGCGCGACGAGCTCCCGCACTCACTGGCCGTCATCGTCGACGAGGTCATGGACCCGCGCGGCTCCACCCCCGGCAGCCTCGGGCCCGTCAAGGGCGCCGGGAACCGCATGCAGGTGCGCGTCAGCCTCGTCGTCGAGCGCGACTCCCAGAAGGCCATCGTCATCGGCAAGGGCGGGGCCCGCCTCAAGGAGATCGGCGTGCGCGCCCGCCGCGGCATCGAGGACTACCTGCGCCGCAAGGTCTACCTCGACCTCCACGTGCGCACCGCCAAGGACTGGCAGTCCGACCCCAAGGCCCTCGCCAAGCTCGGCTTCTAGCACCTTCCCTGGAACAATCAGGGCCCAAAGTCCTGCATTCCGCGCCGCTGTGCCTCACACTTGGATCAGCCCCTGATCATCGAGTGAGAGCGAACCGCACATGACCACCCAGGACAGCCCCGCCCCGACGAGTCCCGCCCCCACCCGCGCCTGCCCCGACGACCTGTGGGCCATCGGCCAGCGCGCCACCACCCGCGCCCGCCGCTGGGCCGACGAGTCCTCCCACGAGCCCGTCCCGCGCTCCGCCTCGCTCCTGGCGGGCATCCTCGCCGACCCCGACGGCCTGGAGTTCACCACCCGCTTCACCGACGACGTCGTGCGCCCTGCCGACCTCGACGTCGCAGGCGCCGCCCTGGCGCGCCTGGCCGCCAAGCGCACGAGCTTCCTGCCCATGCTGCTCGGCGCCGCCACCGGGGTCGGCGGGCGCGTTGCCCGCCTCGCCCCGCGCACCGCCGCCAAGATCGCGCGCCGCACCTTCCGCGAGCTCGTCGGCGACCTCGTCGTCGACGCCTCCCACGCCAGCCTCGGGCCCGCGCTCGCCCGCCTGCGCGAGGGCGGCAACCGCCTCAACGTCAACCTCCTGGGCGAGGCGGTCCTGGGGGAGAAGGAGGCCGAGCGGCGCCTGGCCGCCGTCGCCAGCCTCGTCACGCGCGACGACGTCGACTACGTCTCCATCAAGGTCTCCGCCGTCACCGGCCCCCACAACCCCTGGGGCCACGAGGAGGTCGTCGCCCACGGCGTCAAGGCCCTCGCGCCCCTCTACCGCGCCGCCCGCGACCACGGCACCTTCCTCAACCTCGACATGGAGGACTACAAGGACCTCGATCTGACCATCGAGGTCTTCACGGCCATCCTCGACCAGCCCGACCTGCGCGATTACGAGGCCGGCATCGTCCTGCAGGCCTACCTGCCCGACTCCCTGGCCGCCATGGCGCGCCTCCAGGATTGGGCCGCCGCGCGCGTCGCCTCCGGCGGCAGCCGCGTCAAGGTCCGCATCGTCAAGGGCGCCAACCTGTCCATGGAGCGCGTCGACGCGGAGATCCACGGCTGGGAGCTCGTCACCTGGCCCAGCAAGCAGGCCACCGACACCCACTACAAGCGGATGCTCGAATGGGCCATGACCCCCGAGCGCCTGGCCAATATCCGCCTGGGAGTGGCCGGGCAGAACCTCTTCGACATCGCCTTCGCCTACGAGCTGCGCGAGGCCCGCGGCGCCCAGGACGACGTCGAGTTCGAGATGCTCTCCGGCATGGCCACCGGCATCGCCGAGGTCGTGCGCCGCGACGTCGGCCAGCTCCTCCTCTACGTCCCCGTCGTCGACCCCGACGAGTTCGACGTCGCCATCTCCTACCTCGTGCGCCGCCTCGAGGAGAACGCCGCCCCCGAGAACTTCATGTCCGGCGTCTTCGACCTCGCCTCCGACCCCGCCGTCTTCGCCCGCGAGCAGCAGCGCTTCCTCCACGCCCTCGCCGACCTCGACCCCAGCGCGCCCGTGCCCGCGCCCCGCCGCGCGCAGGACCGCCTCGCCGAGCAGGCCGCCCCCGTCCCCGAGGCTCCCGCGCCAGGCGCCCTGCCCGAGTACGCCTCCACCCCCGACTCCGACCCCGCCCTCCCCGCCAACCGCGAATGGGCCCGCCGCATCGCCGCCGCCATCCCCGGCTCGCAGCGGGGCCTCGACGACGTCCGCGCGGGCGAGGCCTTTCTCGCCACCGTTGGGGACGTCGACGCCGCCATCGCCGGGCTCGCATCCGCTCAGAAGGCCTGGGCCGCCCGGCCCGCCGCCGAGCGCGCCGCCATCATCCACCACGCCGGGGATGTCCTCGCCGCCCGGAGGGCCGAGCTCATCGAGGTGGCCGCCGCCGAGACTGGCAAGACCATCGACCAGTCCGACCCCGAGGTCAGCGAGGCTATCGACTTCTGCCACCACTACGCGCGGATGTCCCTCGAGCTCGTCGACCCCGACTACCTCGCAGGCGCCCGCTTCACCCCCGCAAGGGTGAGCGTCGTCGCCTCGCCGTGGAACTTCCCGCTGGCCATCCCCACCGGGGGAGTCGTCGCCGCGCTGGCCGTGGGCAGCGCCGTCGTCCTCAAGCCCGCCCCGCCAGCCAGGCGCTGCGGGGCCGAGATCGTGCGCGCCCTCCACGCCGCCGGCGTGCCCGAGGACGTCCTCATGCTCGCCCCCATCGACGACGGCGAGGTCTCCCAGCGCCTCGTCACCCATGAGGGCGTCGACCGCGTCATCCTCACCGGCTCCTACGACACCGCCCGCCTCTTCCGCTCCTGGAAGCCCGGCATGCGACTCCTGGGGGAGACCAGCGGCAAGAACGCCATCATCGTCACCCCCTCGGCGGACCCCGACCTCGCGGTGCGCGACGCCGTCGCCTCCGCCTTCGGGCACGCCGGCCAGAAGTGCTCGGCCGCCTCCCTCCTCGTGCTCGTCGGCTCCGCCGGCAGGTCGGAGCGCATCGCCCGCCAGCTCGTCGACGCCACCGCCTCCCTGCGGGTCAAGGGCCCCGAGCACCTCGACTCCCAGATGGGGCCCGTCGTCGTCCCCGACGACGCCAAGGCGCAGCGGGGACTGACCGCCCTGGGCGACGGGGAGCACTGGGTGCTCGCCCCCAAGCACCTGGGTGGGGGCCTGTGGCGCCCTGGCATCCGCGCCGGCGTGGCGCCCGGCAGCGAGTACCACCTCACCGAGTACTTCGCTCCCGTCATCGGCGTCATGCGGGTGGACACGCTGGCCGAGGCGATCGAGGTCGTCAACGCCGTCGACTATGGGCTCACCTCCGGGCTGCAGACCCTCGACCCCGACGAGCTCGCCCAGTGGCTCGACGGCATCGAGGCCGGCAACCTCTACGTCAACCGCGGCATCACCGGCGCCATCGTGCGCCGCCAGCCCTTCGGCGGCTGGAAGCGCTCCGCCATCGGCACCACCACGAAGGCCGGCGGGCCCTCCTACCTGCTCGGCCTGGGGGAGATCGCCCCCCAGGAGGGCGCCGACGCCGAGGTGGAGAACGGTTCCCTTGCCGGCATCGACGAGCGCGTCGCGGGCCTTTTCGAGGCCGTGCGCCACGAGCTCGTCCGCTCCGACGCCGCATGGCTGCGCCGCGCCCTGGCCGCCGACGCCGCCGCCTGGCAGGAGAGGTACGGGCAGGCGCTCGACGTCACCGGCCTCGCTTGTGAGCGCAACATCCTGCGCTACCGGCCCACCCCCGTCATCGTGCGCTCCGTGCTCGGCGTGGAGACCGTCGACCTCGTGCGCGTCCTCGCCGCGGGCGTCCTCGCGGGCGGGGATGTGGAGCTCTCCGTGGAGGCGCCGCTGCAAGCGGGCCTGACCGCCGCGGCCCAGGCGGCGGGCGTGCGCGTGGAGATTGAGCCCGAGGGCGTGTGGAGCGCCCGCCTGGCGGACCTCGGCACATCGAACGCCCTGGGCACGCGCGTGCGGATCCTCGCCCCGCGGGGCGTCCCCGAGGCCTCCGTCTGGGAGGAGGCGACGTCGTTGACGATCGGCAGCCCCGACGTCGCCCTCTACACGGGTGCGGTCACGCCCTGCCCGCACACCGAGCTCCTGCCCTTCCTGCGCGAGCAGTCCATCGCGATCACCAACCACCGCTTCGGCACGCCCCTCGACCTCGCCGCCGGTGTGGTCTGACGCGGTATCGGGGCCGCGAGGGCGCCCTGGCGGGCCGAAGGGCGGCTGACGTGAGCGCGGGGCGCTGCGGGCACATGTATGGTCTGGCCATGCTCTTCTCCCCAAGAACATGCATCCCGACCCCAGTTGGCCAGCCGTGACGCGGCTGGACTCGCTCACAGGCCTGCGCTGGTGGGCGGCTTTCGCCGTCTTCCTGTACCACATGAGGAACCTGGCGCCGGTGCCGCTGCTCGGCGAGGTCGCCCGTTTCGGCAACCACGGCGTCGCCTTCTTCTTCGTGCTCTCGGGCTTCGTGCTCACCTGGTCCGCTGGCAAGGCGGGGACCACGGCCCGCAACTTCTACTGGCGGCGCTTCGCCCGCATCTACCCCGCCCACGTCGTCGCGCTTCTCCTGGCGATCCCGGTGTTCTACTCCGTGGCGCCCGATCCCGGCCAGCCCTGGGTCAAAGAACTCGCTGCTGCGCCCCTGCTCCTGTCACTGGTGCTGCTGCAGAGCTGGTCCAATGAGCCCGTCATCCTCTTCTCCGGCAACCCGGCGGCCTGGACCCTCGGTGTCGAGGCCTTCTTCTACCTCCTGCACCCCTGGGCCAACCGCGGTCTGGGCAAAGTCCGCGAGCGGGGGACCCTAGTGCTGCTCGTAGGCGTCATCTCGCTGATCATGGCGCACCGGGTCGCCGCGCTCCGTGCCCCGGCGGGCTGGCTCTCCCAGCTACCGACGCCGGTGGCGAGGCTGGGGGAGTTCGCCCTGGGAATGGTGATGGCCCGGCTCGTCCAGCTCGGCGTCGGCCGATGGGTCCGCCCGTGGATGGGCTACTGCGCGGTCGGCGCCTTCGTCGGCTGGTGCGTCCTGTCCCGCCACTACGGATGGTCGGACACCTGGTCCCGCACCGCGCAGCGCTTCGAGCTCCAAGTCCTCGCCGTGCTGTTCGCCCTGCTCATCCTCGGTATCGCGAACCGCGACCTTGCCCAGGGCCGCTCCTGGCTCCGCCACCGGCTGGTGGTCACACTCGGGACCTGGTCCTTCGCCTTCTACCTCGTTCACGCCACCGCCATGTACGCGGTTCGCGACGCCGTCGGGCTCCAGCCCCAGAGCGTCGGCAATCTCGTGTGGTACCCGCCGGTGCTCGCGATCGCGCTCGCACTGGCCTGGGCGCTGTACCGATTCGTCGAGCACCCCCTGGAGCGGCGCATGCGCCGTTGGGGCAACGTGCACCTGGCGTGAACGCGCTACCGGCAGCATCACCGGATCGCGCTCGCGGGTCACGTCAGCGGGGGGAACTCCTCCAGGGAGAACACCGACTCCACGGGCACGTCGAAGTAGCGCGCGATGCGCAGCGCCAGGTGGAGGGACGGCGCGTACTCGCCCCGCTCCAGGTAGCCGATGGTCTGGTAGTGGACCCCCAGGGCCTCGGCGAGGTCCCTGCGGGAGACCCTCCGGTCGGTGCGCAGGAGGGCGATCCGGTTGTGGACGGACTCCTCGCTCATCACAGGCCCTGCTGGGAGCGGAGTTTGGACTGCATGCGGGCCAGGTTACCCAGGCTCTCCTTGCGGAAGGAGGAGCGCACGATGAAAGGCGCGCAGGCGAAGCCGATCACCGCCCAGGCGATGAGCACGCATACCGCCAGGACGGGGTGGAAAGCCCCGCCGATCTCCCAGACGGGATCGCCCACGAGCGCCCACCGGCTGAGGTGCCCGGCCCAGTAGGTGGGCAGGGCCTGCTGGATGGCCTGCAACCACGTGGGCATCTCCGGCAGGGGGAAGACGAAGCCACTGGTGAGCACGAGCGCTGACATGCCGAGGAAGGAGAGCATCATGGAGGACACGCCGCGCGAGGCGGCGGCAATGAGGAAGCCCAGGGGCGCCGAGGCAGCGGCCCCGAGCACGAGCAGCGGCAGGCAGATGAGGACCTGCGAGGCGCTGATCGGCAGCGAGCGCACCGCGAGGATCACGCCGATGAGGATCGCGCCCTGGATGAGGAAGGTCTGGACGAGGGCGGTCACGAGCTTGCCCAGCGCCCACACCAGCGGCCCATGGGGGAGGACCCTCACCCGCACCAGGGCGCCGCCGATCCGGTCGGTGTAGGCCTCGCCCCCGATCTGCAGGGGGATGAAGCCGCTGATGGCGCCCACGGCCCCGGCCGCCATGACGGCGCCGAAAGGCAGGGCCGTGCCCTCAAGGGGCTTGTGGCCGAGCGCGCCGACCAGGACGAAGACTCCCGCCGATGCGAGGATGGAGAGGATCCCGCTGCCCAGGAGGACGGGGCGCAGGTCCCCAATGGCCTGGCGCCCCACGGCGCGTGCGATGGCGAGCGCGGTGCTCATGACTGCTCCTTCTTCACAAGGGCGAGGTAGGTCTCCTCGAGGCTGGGACGGGTGATGGTGAGGTCGCTGATCGCCGTCAGGTCCAGACTGGCGACGAATCGCTCGGGGGAGGGCGTGGCGTGGACGTGGCGGTGCCCGTCTTGCGTCCAGGTGACCTCGGCATCGTGGGTGAGGCGCTCGCGCAGCTCGGTGACGGTTCCGTCCGCGAGGATCCTGCCCTCGCTCATGATGAGCACGCGAGAGGCGATCCGCTCCGCCTCGGCAAGGTCGTGGGTGGTCATGAGGACGGTCGCGGCGTCGTCGACCCGGTCGAGGATGACGTCGTGGAGGCGCGCTTTGGAGACCGGGTCCAGCCCGGTGGTCGGCTCGTCGAGGATGAGGACCTCGGGGCGTGCGATGAGGGCGGCTGCGACGTCGATCGAGCGCCGCTGCCCGCCGGAGAGGCGGGAGATCCGGCTCGTGGCCTTGTCCGCGAGCCCGACGGCGTCGAGGGCCTCCGATACCGTCAGCAGGTCCAGGGGGTCGGCCGCGGTGGAGGCGGAGGCATGCATGGCGCGGATCCACTCGAGTTGGTCGGCGACTCGCCACTTGGCGTGGTCCGACCAGTTCTGCTGCACCAACCCCACACGTGACCAGAAGCGCGCGCCAGCCCTGCGGGGATCGGTGTCCAGGACCTGGACCGTTCCGGCATCCGGGGTGAGTGAGCCGAGAAGGTTCTCCACGAGGGTGGTCTTGCCGACGCCGTTGGGGCCGAGGAGGCAGACGACCTCACCCGCGCTGATGGTCAGGTCGATTCCGTCCAGGACGGGTCCCGTGCCATAGGAGAACTCAAGGCCCTCCGCGGAGATGACCGTGCTCATCGACGCCTCCTGGACGATCTGTAGGTCTGCTGTGGTGTGTAGTAGACATACTACATCATGTTGAAGTGATCTGATAGAGAGGGACGCGTGGGCGGGGCTGGCCCGCTGCCGAACCGGTCTCGCCGTGCTGTTCGCCCGGTCTCGCGGTGCTGATCGCCCGGTCTCGGCGGGGGAGCGGGTCCGGAGTGTGGTTTGTCCTGACGGGGCGTCGCATTTGGAGTACGGTCGGAACCATGTCAGTGAAGCGAGCGATACCAGCAGTGATGCCAGTGCGGCACCGGGCCCCGCGCCCGGGCAGCGGCCTGCTGCTTAGCCGCCGCGGCGGGGCCTGACAGGCCGGCACCCCGACCGCGGCGATCCGCGCTGCCAGCCGCCGGGCGCCACGCCTGACCGCCACCACTGACCTGAGGATCCACCATGCGCACCGCACTCCCCGCACCCCAACAGTTCTCCGGCATGCCCTTCGCCAAGTACCGGGGCTTCCAGGACACCGTCGTCACCGACCTCCCGGACCGCACCTGGCCCACCAAGCGCCTCACCGCAGCGCCCCGCTGGCTGTCCACCGATCTGCGCGACGGCAACCAGAGCCTCATCGAGCCGATGGGCCCCGAGGCCAAGCGCGCCATCTTCGACCTCCTCGTGCGCATCGGCTTCAAGGAGATCGAGGTCGGCTTCCCCGCCGCCTCCCAGACCGACTTCGACTTCGTGCGCAGCCTCGTCGACGACGGCGCTATCCCCGAGGACGTCACCATCTCCGTCCTCACCCAGTCCCGCGAGGATCTCATCGACCGCACCCTGGACGCCTGCGTCGGCATCCCGCGCGCCACCGTCCACCTCTACAACGCCCTGTCGCCCCTCTTCCGCGAGGTCGTCTTCCGCATGGGCAAGGAGGACATCCGCGAGCTCGCCGTCGACGGCACCCGCATGGTCATGGCCCGCGCCGAGAAGATCCTCACCGAGGACACGATCTTCGGGTACGAGTACTCCCCGGAGATCTTCGTCGACACCGAGCGCGACTACACCCTCGAGGTCTGCGAGGCCGTCATGGGCGCCTGGGAGCCGGGCGAGGGCCGCGAGATCATCCTCAACCTGCCCGCCACCGTCGAGCGCGCCACCCCCAACGTCTACGCCGACCAGATCGAGTGGGTGAGCCGCCACCTGTCCCACCGCGAGCACGTGTGCCTGTCCCTGCACAACCACAACGACCGCGGCTCGGGCGTGGCCGCCGCCGAGCTCGGCCTGCTCGCGGGCGGCCAGCGCGTCGAGGGCTGCCTCTTCGGCCACGGCGAGCGCACCGGCAACGTCGACCTCGTCACCCTGGCGCTCAACCTCTTCAGCCAGGGCATCGACCCCATGCTCGACCTGTCCGACATCGACGAGGTGCGCCGCGTCGTCGAGCGCTCCACCCAGATGGACGTCCCCCCGCGCACCCCCTACTCCGGGGACCTCGTCTACACCTCCTTCTCCGGCTCCCACCAGGACGCCATCAAGAAGGGCTTCGCCGCGCGCGCCAAGGCCGTCGAGGCCAAGCGCGCCGAGGGCCTGGACGCCGACGCCGCCGAGACCGCCGTGCCCTGGTCCATGCCGTACCTGCCCATCGACCCCCACGACGTGGGCCGCTCCTACGAGGCGGTCGTGCGCGTCAACTCCCAGTCCGGCAAGGGCGGGGTCGCCTACCTGCTCAAGAACAGCCACAACCTCGACCTGCCGCGCCGCCTCCAGATCGAGTTCTCCCGCATCATCCAGCGCCACACCGACACCTACGGCGGGGAGGTCGACGCCGCCCTGCTCTGGCGCATCTTCGCCGACGAGTACCTGCCCATCGACGCCGTCGTCCACCGCGACGGGCTGGAGGATCTCGCCCCCTGGGGCCGCTTCGAGTTCAACGGCGCCACGCTCACCTCCACGCATGACGAGGACTCGATCCTCACCGTCACCCTTGCCGACGGCGGGGAGAAGCGCCTGCTCACCGCCTCCGGCAACGGGCCCGTGGACGCCTTCACCTCCGCCCTGGAGCAGACCGGCGTGTCGCTGCGCATCCTCGACTACGCCGAGCACGCCCTGTCCGAGGGCCGCGACGCGACCGCCGCCTCCTACGTCGAGTGCGAGGTCGACGGCCAGGTCCTGTGGGGCGTCGGACTCGACCCCTCCATCACCACCGCCTCCTTCAAGGCGATCATCTCCGCCGTCAACCGCGCCCTTCGCTGAGCCGACGGCGGGCCCGGCGGGCTGAGCGAGCCCGGTGGGCCCCGCTGGTCCCGCGGGCCCGGCGGCGCGGGGAGGGCGCCCGCCCCGCCTCGCCGCCGGGCCGCTCCTCGCGTGAGAGGATCAGCCCGTGCAGAGGCTCTACCGCGACGAGGCCCTCGTCCTGCGCACCCACAAGCTGGGTGAGGCCGACCGCATCATCGTCATGCTCACCCGCCACCACGGGCAGGTCCGGGCCGTCGCCAAGGGCGTGCGGCGCACCACCTCCCGCTTCGGCGCGCGCCTCGAGCCCTTCTCCATGATCGACGTCCAGCTCCACGCCGGGCGCAGCCTCGACGTCGTCACCCAGGTGGAGACCATCGCCCCCTTCAGCCGGTCGATCCCCACCGACTACGCCATGTTCACCTGCGCCCAGACCATGGCCGAGACCGCCGAGCGCCTCACCGAGGACGACGGCGACCTCGGCACCGGCGAGTCCCCCCAGCAGTTCCTCCTCCTCTACGGGGCCCTCGCCTCCCTGGCGCGGCGCCGCCACGCCCCCGGCCTCGTCCTCGACTCCTACCTCCTGCGCGCCCTCGCCCTGGCCGGGTGGGCGCCGTCGTGCTTCGACTGCGCCATCTGCGGCGCCCCCGGGCCCCACACCGCCTTCCAGGTCCAGGCCGGCGGGGCGGTCTGCGAGGGCTGCCGACCCGCCGGGAGCGTCACCGTCGACCCCTCCGCCATGGCCCTCATGGGAGCCCTCCTGTCCGGCGACTGGCCGCTGGCCGACGCCTCCACCAGCCGCGACCGCGCCCAGGCCTCCGGCCTCGTCTCCGCCTACACCACCTGGCACCTGGAGCGCCGCCTGCGCTCCCTCGCCCTCGTCGAAAGAGCCTGATATGACCGCCGCCGACCCCACCCTCGCCCCCGAGTCCGTCCCCCTCCACCGCGAGGGCCTCACCCCTCCGGCCCTCCCCGCCGCGGCGATCCCCGAGCACGTCGCCCTCGTCATGGACGGCAACGGCCGCTGGGCCAACAGCCGCGGCCTCACCCGCACCGAGGGCCACCGGGTGGGGGAGTCCACCATGATGGACGTCATCGCCGGCGGGGTCGAGCTCGGCATCAAGGAGATGAGCGTCTACGCCTTCTCCACCGAGAACTGGCGCCGCAGCCCCGCCGAGGTCCGCTTCCTCATGGGATTCGCCCGCACGGTCCTGCGCGCCCAGACCGACGACCTCAACGACTGGGGCGTGCAGGTGCGATGGGTGGGCCGCGAGCCCAAGCTGTGGAAGTCCGTCCTCAAGGAGGTGCGCCGCGCCGAGCGCATCACCGCGGGCAACTCCACCATGATCCTCAACATGTGCCTCAACTACGGGGGCAGGGCCGAGATCGCCGACGCCGCCCGCGCCATCGGCCAGGAGATCGTCGCCGGGCGCCTCAAGCCGGGCGCCATCACGGAGAAGACCATCCAGCGACACCTCTACTCCCCGACCATGCGCGACGTCGACCTCTTCATCCGCACCTCCGGCGAGCAGCGCACCTCGAACTTCCTCATGTGGTCCTCGTCCTACGCCGAGCTCTACTTCACCGACCTGCCGTGGCCCGAGTTCAACCGCGCCGAGCTGTGGAAGGCGTGCGCCGCCTACGCCTCGCGCAACCGCCGCTTCGGGACCGCGATCGACGCCGTCGCCGAGAGCACAAAGGACACAGGGGACCCAGAGGGCGCGGGCGACGGCGAGTAGCGCCGAGTCGCGCGCCGCCCGCGAGTTTCCTCAGGCCAGCGGGTGCCCCGCCCTCATCTCCGCGATGAGCTGCTCGACGACGCCGCCCAGGCCGGAGTCCTCATGGGCCCGCCGCTGGCGCTCGTACCCCGCGCCGCCTACGAGGATCCCCTCGACGAGCGCCAGGTCCTCGGCGCAGCCCAGGCGCTGCGCGACGGGCTCCAGCTCGGCCACGAGCGCGGACAGGGAGTCCCGCAGCGGCATCTGCTCGCCGTCGGGGCCCGTCACCACCATCGCGTCGAGCCCGTAGCGGGCCGAGCGCCACTTGTTCTCCGCCAGGAACCAGCGCGGCAGGCGTGCCAGGGGGAGTCCGTCGTCGAGCCGCTGCGAGGCGGCCTCCACGAGGCACTGCGTGAGCGCGGCGATCGCCCGCACCTCCAGGAGGTTGGAGGAGGCGTCGCAGATGCGCGCCTCGATCGTCCCGAAGCCGGGGGAGGGGCGCACGTCCCAGCGCAGCTCGTTGAAGCTCTTGATGGCGCCCGCCCGCCTCATCGAGTCCGTGAGCTCCTCCAGCCCCTCCCAGTCCTCGGGCCACTCGGGCAGGCCCGCGTGGGGGAGCTGGCGGAAGATCCAGGCGCGGTTGTCCGCGTAACCGGTGTCCTCCCCATCCCAGAACGGCGAGGCCGCCGCGAGCGATTGCAAGTGGGGCAGATGGGCGAGCAGGTGCTCGCCGATGGGTAGGACCTTGCCCCGGTCCTCGACTCCCACATGCACATGGGTGCCGAAGATGAGCATCTGGCGGCCCCAGTACTGGGTGCGGTCCACCAGCGCGCCATAGCGCTCGGACTCCGAGACCCCCTGGCTGGACGGCGAGACGAAGGGATGCGTGCCCGAGCCCACGAGGACCGCGTCATGAGCCTCGACGAAGGGGGCGAGCATGTCCAGGGCCGTGACCATGTCCGCCGCGCACTCGGCGACCGTCCGCCGCGGCCTGCTGACCAGCTCGAGGGTGTTGCGCAGCATCTCGGAGTGGATCCGCCCGTGCGCCGGGTGGGCGTGCGCGAACTCAGCCAGGATCTCCGGGGCGCAAGGGATGGGGCGCAGCGTCACGGGATCGATGATCTGCAGCTCCCACTCCACGCCGATGGTGGAGCGGGCCGAGGCGGCGAATCTCAGGGACATGGAGGGTCCCTCCTACATGGTGAGTGTGTGCGCGTAATGGTTGGTGAAGGCGGTGATGAGGGCGTTGGCGCCGGTGACATCGGCGCTGTCGCAGCGCTCGATGACGGCGGCCCGCTCCTCGGGCGGGTAGTAGGCGCCCCCGTACTGGGCGATGCGGATGCGCATGCCCTCGGTGGTGATCTCCGGGTGGAACTGGGTGCCGTAGACATGGCGTCCCCATCGGGCCATCTGCACCTGGCAGGTGGTGCCGGTCAGCAGGATCGTCCCACCGCCCGGCAGGGCGCCGTCGAGCCCGACGGCGAGGGAGTCGGCGTGCCCCACATAGCCGCGCAGCGCCGTCGGGAGCCGGCCCGTGACAGGATCGGCGAGCCCGGCCTCGGTGGGCCTCAGGTGCGGCGCGCTCAGGTCCTCGCCCTGGTCGCTCGTGAGCTCCCCGCCCAGGGCGAGGGCGATCGCCTGGAGGCCGAAGCACAGGGCGAGCGCGGGCCGGTCCTCGGCCACGAGCCGCCCGGCCAGGGCCACCGCGCGACGGCGCATGCGCTCCAGCGCCGCCATTCCCCCGGCGGGAGGGTGCTCGGCGTCGTGGACGGGATCGGGGCGGATGCCGAAGGGGGAGCCCGTGATCGCCACCGCCCAGTAGCGGTCGAGGTCGATGTCCTCGGGCTCGGGCGCGTCGGGGGCAAGGAGGTGGACGGTCTCGATGCCGCGCTCGGGGTCGAGGCCGCCCCATTCGATGAGGGTGGCGATCTCGTCGTCGGCGATGGGGCCCGGCTCGCGGCACACGGCCACGAGCAGGGGGCGCGCGGGGGCGGGTCTCTCAGCGCGGGGGGATCGGCCCAGGCGCTCGTCGATCATCAACTGCCTCCTGACGGCGGGGTGCGGAGCGAACAGCAGAGATCATCGCACCGATGAGGGCCGTGAGGGCGTATCCGCCCACGAGGAGGACAACGATCATCGCTCCTGGCGAGACTGGGATGACGTAGGTGATGACCAGGCCGGCAACGCAGGAGGCCACGCCGATGCCCATGGCGAGCGCCATGGTGCGGCTGAAGGAGTGGGTGACGAGCTGGGCGATCGCCACCGGGACGATCATGACGGCCGAGACGAGCAGGGAGCCGACCACCCGCATCGACACGCTCACCGTCAGCGCCGCCATGACGGCGATCGTGATGTTGAGCAGGCCCGTGGGCAGGCCGATCGAGCGGGCGAACTCCTCGTCGTGGCACAGGGAGAACAGGGGGCCGCGCAGGCCCAGGCCCACCGCCAGGACGAGGAGGGCCAGGATGACGGTGAAGACGACGTCGGAGGGCGAGGCCGTGGACAGCGAGCCGAAGAGGTAGGCGTTGAGGTTGGTCGAGGTCCCTCCGGCCACCTTGATGAGGATGACGCCCCCGGCGATACCGCCGTAGAAGAGGATGGCCAGGGCGACGTCGCCGCGCGTGCGCCCGCGGGCGCGGATCACCTCGATGAGGACGGCGCCCAGCACCGAGGCGGTGATGGCGCCGGGGACCGCCCAGGCGTCCTGCGGGGTGGTGCCCGCGGCGGAGCCGGCCAGCCAGCCCAGGGCGACGCCGGTGAGCGAGATATGGCCGATGCCGTCCCCGAGCAGCGCCAGCCCCCTCTGGACGAGGTAGGTCCCGACGATCGGCGCGACGAGCCCGACGAGCACGGCGACGATGAGGGCGCGCTGCATGAAGGAGGCCGAGAGCATCTCGGACAGCAGGCCGGTGGGGGAGGCCAGGGCGGCAGAGGCGTGGGCCGTGGAGGCCAGTGCGCTCGCGGCGCCGATTCCCGTGACGGCGGTCATGAGCAGTGGCTCCCCTCATTGGACGTGGTGGGCGCCATGGAACCGGCGGGGCCGTCGAAGACGACCCGCCCCTCCTCCAGGGCCACCGCGCGCTCGACGATCCCCGCCAACTCGCCCATCTCGTGCAGGACCGTCAGCAGCGTGAGCCCCTCGGCGCGCAGGGAGGCCAGGATCGCGGCCAGGGACTCGCGGCTGGAGCGGTCGATCCCCGCCAGGGGCTCGTCGAGGATGAGCAGGTCGGGGTGGCGCACGAGGGCCCGGGCGATGAGGACGCGCTGGGCCTGGCCCCCGGAGAAGACCTGCACGTGGTCGCTGGCGCGATCGGCCAGCCCGACGGCGTCGAGCGCCTCCATCGCCGCGGCCCGGGCGCGCCTGCCGCGATCGGCGAAGGGGTGGCGCGGCCCGAGCAGGCCCGAGCGCACCACCTCCAGGGCGGTGGCGGGCACTCCCGCGGCGGCGCCGACGCGCTGGGGGACGTAGCCGACGCGGCGCCAGTCGACGCCGGCGCGCCGGGCGACGTCGCGCCCGAGCAGTCGCACGCTGCCCGAGTAGGCGGGGTGGAGGCCGAGGATCGCCTTGACGAGGGTGGATTTGCCCGAGCCGTTCGCCCCGAGGAGCGCGACCGACTCGCCCGCTCCCACGGTGAGGTCGACGCCGTCGAGGATGAGCGCGGAGCCGAGGACGACGCTCAGATCGTCGACCTCGATGATGGGCGTACCGGACGACGCCGTCCGGGGGGTCCCGGACGGCGTCGTCGTCGGCTCCTGGGCGGAGCGGGGGTGATTCATGCGATCCTTCCATCTCCGGCGCGGGCCGGATGCGGATTGGCGCGGGGCGGCTGGGCGCGGGCTCGCGGCCAGCCGGGACGTCACTGGCAGGACAGCGCGGTGCGCAGAGACTCCAGGTTCGTCGTCATCGCGCTAGCGTAGTCGCCGCTCTCGGGGGCCGACTCGATGGGGCTGAGCACGGCGGTGGTGGCGCCGGTCTCGCTGGCCACGGCCTCGGCGGTCGCGGGGGAGACGAGCTCCTCGGTGAAGATCGTCGTCGTGCCGGTCTCCTGGACGACCTTCTTGACGTTCGCGAGGTCCGCTGGGCTCGGCTCGGAGTCGGGGTCCACCCCGGAGATGGAGACCTGGGTCAGCCCGTAGGCCTCGGCGAGGTAGCCGAAAGCCGCGTGGGAGGTGACGAAGGTCGTGCGCTGGCACTTACCCAGGCCGGTCTTGTAGCTGGAGTCGAGGCCGTCGAGCGAGGCGGTGAGCGTGGCGAGGTTGGCCTCGTAGTCGGAGGCGTGGTCCGGGTCAGCCTTGGCCAGGGCGGCCTCGATGGCGGTGGCGGCGGACTTCATGCGGGTCGGGTCGAGCCAGAAGTGCGGGTCCGTGGCCTTGGCGGCGCCGGAGGCGTGGGCGTCGGTGTGGGCGTCGCCGTCCTCGTGCTCCTCCTCGACGCCCTCATGGTGCTTGAGGTCCACTGAGCCGGAGAGCTCGACGATGGTGGGCCCGGAGGCCTGGGCGACGGCGTCGTCCATGGAGGGCTGGAAGCCTGCGACATAGGCGATGACGTTGGCGCTGTTCAAGGCGGTGACGTCGGCGGGGGCGAGCTCGTAGTCGTGCGGCTCGACGTTCGTGGGGGTCACGGAGGTGACGGCGACGTGGTCCCCGCCGATGGTCTTGGCGAGGTACTCGACGGGGTAGAAGGAGGTGGAGACCTTGAGGGTCCCGCCCGAGCCCCCGGACGTTGAGGGGGCGGGGCTCTCGCCACAGGCGGCGAGGGAGGCTGTCAGGGCGATCGCGCCGACGACGGCGCAGGCCCGGCGGAGTCGAGAAGCATTCATGGGACTCATTGTCATTATCTGGTTGGCGCGAGTCAACGCGGGCCAGTGTGACGCGATCCGCCCCGGTCAGCCGCTGGGGCGGGGCGCTGGGAGGGCTGTGAGATGGGGCGCCGGGAGGGCTGGGGTGGCCGGGCTCAGGCGCCGTCGCCCTGGGCCCGCGCCGAGCAGTCGGCGCACAGGCCGAAGAACTCCGCCACGTGCTCCATCTGGGTGAACCCCGCGGCCGAGCTCACCGCCTCGATCCAGGCCTCCAGCTCCTCGCCGGCGACCTCCTCGGTGTGCCCGCAGTCGCGGCACACGATGTGGTGGTGGTGCCCCACCCGTTCGCAGGAGCGGTAGAGGACCTCGCCATCCGCGCTGCGGACCTGGTCGACCTGCCCGGCATCCGCCAGGGCCGTGAGATTGCGGTACACCGTGGCCAGCCCCACCTTCGTCCCCTCGGCCTCCAGGGCGGCGTGGATCTGCTGGGCGGAGCGGAACTCGGCGGTGCGCTCGAGGATCCCGGCGACGGCGGCGCGCTGGCGCGTGGCGCGCGGCCTGGCCGCCGTCGAGCCCGCGGTGGACCTGGAGGGGGTGCCGCTCGCCGTCCTGCTCACAATGAGGCCTCGCTTCTCATCGGCGGCGCGATCGCGCCTGTGCTCAAGGTGCACTGAAGATGCATTCAAGGTGCACTGAAGGGTGTGCTGAGGGGCCTGGCGCGAGAGCGCGCCCAGCGCCGGCCCCTCCTCATCATCTCACCGACGGGCGCGTCCGCGCGGCAATGCTCGTCACAGGTGGGCGAGGCCCCCGGCGGGCCGGGCGGGGCGTCGCCGGGGGCGCGCGGCGCAGCGCTTAGACTGTCGGCACTCGTTCCCACCATCCAGGTGCGGACAACGACGGAATGATTCAGGAGAGACCCGGTGGCTAAGAACTCCTCCACACTCGATCGCGTCATCAACCTGGCCAAGCGCCGCGGATTCGTGTTCCCCTGCGGCGAGATCTACGGCGGCACGCGCTCGGCCTGGGACTACGGGCCGCTCGGCGTCGAGCTCAAGGAGAACATCAAGAAGCAGTGGTGGCTGGCGATGGTCCGCTCCCGCGACGACGTCGTGGGCCTGGACTCCTCGGTCATCCTGCCCCGCGAGACCTGGGTCGCCTCCGGGCACGTGGGCGCCTTCACCGACCCCCTCGTGGAGTCCCTGCACACCCACAAGCGCTACCGCGCCGACCAGCTCATCGAGGAGTACGCCGAGCGCAAGGGCCTGGACCCCGAGACCGTCACCCTCGACCAGGTGCCCGACCCCGAGACCGGCCAGCCCGGTGACTGGACCGAGCCCCGCGAGTTCTCCGGCCTGCTCAAGACCTACCTCGGGCCCGTCGACGACGAGGCCGGCCTGCACTACCTGCGCCCTGAGACCGCCCAGGGCATCTTCATCAACTTCGCCAACGTCATGAGCGCGGCCCGCAAGAAGCCGCCCTTCGGCATCGGGCAGGTCGGCAAGTCCTTCCGCAACGAGATCACCCCGGGCAACTTCATCTTCCGCACCCGCGAGTTCGAGCAGATGGAGATGGAGTTCTTCTGCAAGCCCGGCACCGATGAGGAGTGGCACCAGTACTGGATCGACTACCGGCGCGACTGGTACATCGACCTGGGCATCGACCCCGACAACCTGCGTCTCTACGAGCACCCCAAGGAGAAGCTCTCCCACTACTCCAAGCGGACGGTGGACCTGGAGTACCGCTTCGGCTTCGCCGGATCGGAGTGGGGCGAGCTCGAGGGCGTCGCCAACCGCACGGACTTCGACCTGTCCACCCACGCCGAGCACTCCGGCAAGGACCTGTCCTACTTCGACCAGACCACCAACGAGCGCTGGGTGCCCTACGTCATCGAGCCCGCCGCCGGCCTGACCCGCTCCATGATGGCCTTCCTCGTGGAGGCCTACCACGAGGACCAGGCGCCCAACACCAAGGGCGGGGTGGACACCCGCGTGGTCCTCAAGCTCGACGCGCGCCTGGCCCCCGTCAAGGCCGCCATCCTGCCGCTGAGCCGCAAGGAGGAGCTGACCGGCCCCGCCAAGGCCGTCGCCTCGCGCCTGCGCCGTCTGTGGAACGTCGAGTACGACGACGCCGGCGCGGTGGGCCGCCGCTACCGCCGCCAGGACGAGATCGGCACGCCCCTGTGCCTCACCTACGACTTCGACTCCCCGGAGGACGGGGCCGTCACGGTGCGCGAGCGCGACACCATGGTCCAGGAGCGCGTGCCGCTGGAGGGGATCGAGCGCTACCTGGCCGAGCGGCTCGCCGGCTGCTGACGGCGCTCGGCATGTCGGGGCACTCCCACCACCACGGCGCCTCGCCCGTCCCGGCGGGCGAGGCGCGCCGCGTGCGGATCGTGCTGGCGGCGATCGTCGTGCCGATCGTCCTGGCCACGCTCGTGGGGCTCGCGCTGCTGTGGCCGGGCAAGAGCTCGCTCATGGGCTCGCGGCCCTTCGCCGTCGAGGGCTCCTCCATGGAGACCGCCTCGGTCACCTCCACCTCCGTGGCCGACTGCGAGGATTCCGCCAAGGTGCTCGGCGGGGTCTCCGACGGCTCCCTGCTCACCGACGCCGTGTGCGCCGAGATCACCAGCGGTGACGGCAAGGGCCTCGTCGTGCCGGTCCACATCCCGGCCGAGTCCGCGCGCGCCGCCGATCCCGGCGACTCCATGAAGGTGCTCTACACGCCCCAGGCGCTCGCCGGCGGCACGCCCTACGTGTTCGTCGACTACCAGCGGAGTCTGCCGATCGGGCTGCTCGCGGCCGTCTACCTCGTGCTCGTGCTCGCGGTGGCGGGCAAGCGCGGGGCGCTCAGCGTCCTGGGCCTTCTCATGGCCACCGCCGTGCTCATGGGCTTCATGATCCCCGCGCTGCTCGCGGGTGAGAGCGCCCTGGCCGTCACCCTCACCGGCTCGCTGGCGATGATGCTCATGGCGGTCTACGTCGCTCACGGGGTCTCCGTGCGCACGACCACCGCGCTGCTCGGCACCTTCGCGGGAGTCGTCATCACCGTCCTGCTCGCGCTGTGGGGGACGGCCTCCTCCAACCTTACCGGCGCCGTCGACGACACGGCCCTCACCCTCAACGGGCTCGTGAGCGAGGCGGGCGTCCACCTCGACCTGCGCGCGCTGCTCACCTGCGGCATGGTGGTGGCGGGCCTCGGCGTCCTCAACGACGTCACCATCACGCAGGCCTCGGCCGTCTGGGAGCTGCACGCCGCCAACCCGGCCATGTCCCGGGGGCGCCTGTTCACCGGGGGCATGAGGATCGGGCGCGACCACATCGCCTCCACGGTCTACACCCTCGCCTTCGCCTACGCCGGCACGGCGCTGCCGCTCATCCTCGCCGCGGCCCTCATCGACCGCTCCATGATCGACACGCTGCTCAGCGGTGAGATCGGCGAGGAGATCGTGCGCACGCTCGTCTCCTCCATCGGGCTCGTCCTGGCGATCCCCGCGACGACCGCCATCGCCACCATCCTGTGCCGCACCGGGGGCGCGGGCGATGCGGTTAGCCCGGCTGGCGCTGCTCAGCCCCCAGAGACGTCCGACTCGGCCTCGCCCAGCAGCTCGGCCTGATCGGCGTCGAGAACGGGGGAGTCCAGCCAGCCGTCGGGCAGGTGGGGGCGCTTCGGATGGCCCGCGCGGCCGCGGGGTCCCTCGACGGTCTCGCCGGGGTAGGGCACCTCGGCCGGCAGGTGCGAGCGCATGGCCTCCAGAGCGGCGTCGAGCTCGGCCAGCGAGCCCACGCGCATGAGCGCGTTGCGGGCCGCGCCGCCCACCGGATAGCCCTTGAGGTACCAGCCGACGTGCTTGCGCAGGTCGCGCACGCCCCGGTCCTCGCCCATCTCATCAGCCAGCAGCCGCGCGTGCTCGCGGATGACGGCGATGACGGCGTCGAGATCCGGGTGGGAGCGGGCGGCCGAGCCGTGCATGGCGGCGACGATGTCCGCGAAGAGCCACGGGCGCCCCTGGCAGCCGCGCCCCACGACGACGCCGTCGCAGCCGGTGGCGGCCATCATCCTCACGGCGTCATCGCCCACCCAGATGTCCCCATTGCCCAGCACCGGCAGGCGCGTGGACTCCTTGAGCTCGGCGATGCGGGCCCAGTCCGCCTGGCCGGAGTAGTGCTGCCGGGCGGTGCGCGCGTGCAGGGCGACGGCGGCGATACCGGCGTTCTCAGCCGCCCGGGTCGCGTCGATGAAGGTCTCGTGGGACTCGTCGATCCCGACGCGCATCTTCATCGTCACCGGCACCTCGCGGCTGCGGTGGGCGGCCTTGGCGGCGCTCTCGGCGGAGGCCACGCACTCGCGAAGGATCGCGGCGAGCAGGTCCCGCTTCCACGGCAGGGCCGCGCCCCCGCCCTTGCGGGTCACCTTGGGCACGGGGCAGCCGAAGTTGAGGTCGATGTGGTCGGCCAGGTCCTCCTCGACGAGGATGCGCACGGCCTTGCCAGCGACGACGGGGTCGACGCCGTAGAGCTGGATCGAGCGGACCCGCTCGGCGGGGTCGGTGCGGACCATCGCCAGGGTCTTCTCATTGCGCTCCACGAGCGCGCGGGTGGTGACCATCTCCGTGACGTAGAGGCCCGCGGGCGCCTGGATGCCGCCGTCGTCGGTGGGGATCGGGCCGGGGGAGGCGGGGCGGAGGGGCTCGGGGAGCGCGGACTCGGCGGCCTGGCGGCACAGGCGGCGGAAGGAGGCGTTCGTGACGCCCGCCATCGGCGCGAGGACCACGGGCGTGGGCACCTCAATGGGGCCCAGGCGCAGCGGGGCGGGGGAGTCTGAATGGGTGGTCACGCGCTCATGCTGGCACACACGGCCACCGCCCCGGAGACGGCGCCACCCCGTAGGCTGTGCCTGTGACGGCTGCGGCGGGCCCGGGAGGGGCCATGGATCCGGGCCCGGGCGCGCCCCCGGGCCCGCCGCCGGGCCTGCTGCCGGGGGTGCGACCGGGCTTGCTCGAGGGTCGCACGATCCTCATCACCGGGGTGATGCGCCCCTCCTCGATCGCCGCCTCCGTGGCCCACGCCGTCGCCGGGCAGGGCGCGCGCGTCATCCTCACCACGCACCCGCGCACGCGCGTGCTCACCGAATCGGTGGCGGCCTTGCAGGAGCTGGTCGAGCCCGTGGTGGGGCTGGATGTCGCCAATCCCGTCTCCCTGGCCGCCCTGCCGGACGAGCTGGCGCGCATGGGCGTGGACCGGCTCGACGGCGTCGTCCACTCGATCGCCCGCGCCAGTCGCGGCCTCCTTGGGACGGTGCTCGCCGATGATTCGGAGGCCGTGGGCGACGGCGGGGAGCCGGGGCGAGAGAGGGGGCGGAGGCTCCCGGAGGAGGCGGGGGAGACGCACATGGCCGCGCTCCGGGACGCCTTCATCGTCTCAGCCGCGTCCCTCCCTGCGCTCGTCGAGGCGGCGCAGCCGCTGCTGGGGCGGGGGAGCTCGGTGGTCGCCCTCACCTTCGACACCTCCCGGATCTACCCCGGCTATGGCTGGATGGGTCCGCTCAAGGCGGCCCTCGAGGCCTCGGTGCGCGCGCTCGCCGTCGAGCTCGGGCCCCAGGGGGTGCGGGTCAATGCCCTGTCGGCGGGGCCGCTGCGCACGACGGCGGCCTCAGCGATCCCCGGCTTCGACGAGCTTGTGGATGGCTGGGGCGAGGCCGCGCCGCTCGGCTGGGACCCCAATGACGCCGCGCCAGTGGCGCGCACGGCCGTCGCGCTCCTGTCTGACTGGATGCCCGCGACCACCGGTGCCGTCATCCACGCCGACGGCGGGGCGACCCTATGAGCAAGGATGGCGGGGCGCTGGGTGCTGGGCGGCCCGTTGGGCGCTGGGCGACCCGATCCACTGAACACTGATTCCCGCGAGGAGGACCCATGACTGAGACCGATCCCAAGGCTGCTGCGGCGGCCTCGTCCACCGCCAGTGCCGCTGAGGAGGCCCGCATCCTCGTTCTCATCCGCCACGCGCGGGCCGCCGCGGCGGCGACGGATATCGAGCGGCCGCTGTCCGACTCTGGTGCCGCGCAGGCCCGGGCCTTGGCGACGGCGCTCTCCATGCGGGTGCGGAGCGCAGACCTGCTCATCGTCTCGCCCGCCGAGCGCGCGCGGCAGACCTCCCAGCCGATCATCGCGAGGTTGGCGCCGGGGCGGACCCTCGTGGAGGAGGACGTGTACTTCGGGGGCGGCCGGGCGGTGCTCGACCTTGTGCGGGAGGCGGGCGCGGGCGCGCGCACGGTGGTCGTCGTGGGGCACGAGCCGACGACCTCCGAGCTCGCCGCCTATCTCGACGGGGGAGTGACGGACCTCGGGCGGCGGGTGTCCTATGGAATGTCGACCGCCAATGCCGCCGTGCTGCGAGTCGATTCGCCCTGGGGCGCCCTCACCGGCGGCGCCGCCCAGGTCATCGACCTCCTCACCCCCGACCTCACTCCCGACCGCGCAAAATAATCACCACCCCCTATATGCGAGACCGGGCGAACAGCACGGCGAAACCGGGCGAACAGCACGGCGAGATTCTGTTCTTGTGGGCGCGGGTGTGATCGGGGTGTGTGCCCTCATCGAGACCGGTTGAAATGAGGATCGAGACCGGTTCGGGGTGGCGTGTTCTGGGGTTAGTGGCCTTGGTGTTCTTCGGCGTCGTCGGATAGGTAGGGGATGAGTCGGCGGATGTTGAAGGGTGGGGCTGTTTGGGTGGTGGTGACGTAGCCGTCGACGGGCTGCCAGTCGGCGGCGCCGGTGGGTTTGAATCTGGCGGTCCAGGTGGTGGTCAGGGTGACGGTGACGTTGTCGGCTGTGGTGGCGTAGAGGTGGGTGACGCTCTGGTTGGGGTAGGGCTGGCCGGCATCGGTGGTGGACAGGGTGGTTCCGTCTCCCCAGTTCCAGGTGTAGGTGGCGGGGGTGACTTCGACGTCGACACTCGTGCCGCCGACGGTGGTGGTGAGTGTTCTGGTGGCGGGGTTGGTGTAGGCGATCAGCGGCATGTGGAGCAGGATGGTGCCGGTGGGCGGCTGGATGAAGACGCCGGAGCCGTCGACGATGAGGGTGGCCACATCATGCGACGTGAGGACGATGGGTGCGGGGGCCGGGGCAGCGGGCGCCGCAGCGGCGGGAGTGTCGTCGGCCACCAGGGCGCAGTGCCCCTTCTTGTCGAGATCACTGATCTCTTCCACCCAGCAGTTCCAGCGTCCGCCAGCTCGGCTGGCCTTGGGGTCGGCCGCCGCCACACTCACGCCGGAGTTGGAATCTGAAGTGGTACCACCTGTTTCGGCTGGAGTATTTCTGTTGGGGACTGGAACGGCCTGTGTGGTCGACTGTTGGAGTTCGACTTTCGAATCTTTCGCTTGACCAGACATTTCCCCAATCTCGCCCGATGGGTCCTTGTTGGCCGAGTCGTCCATCGGAAATGCGAGAGAGGTGATAGTGCTTGCCGCGAGAGATAATGTAGCGATTGTTTTCATCATTCTACTGATACTCCTTTTATGGTCCATGCCTCGTCTGCGTATTTCAGGGCGACAAAAAAGGATAGTGTCTCTGCGGATTTCTCTGTTGTCTCACCGCTGCCTCTGACGGTTGTGGATGCGCTTGAAGTGATCGTTCCTTGGATTCCGGAGTACTCTTTTCCTTCGCCTGGCGGAATGTAGTACAGGTCGTTGAGGTTCGTCTCCCAGGGGTTGGCCCATCCGCCGCCTTGGTGGAGCTTGGTGGCATTGTCGATGGTGGATTTGCAGAAGACGCAGGCATCCTCGCTCATGGCGGCCAGATCGGCGGTATCTCCGGTGATGAAGGCGTAGCGGTAGAGGGCGAAGAAGTAGTTGACGGCGTTGATAGCGCCTTCTTCTGTGTTTTGGCTGACCGCCTCTGGCTTGGACGGTTTGGGTTCGGCGAGCGCGGTGGCGCGTTGAGCCTGTAGTTCGGGGCTGAGGGACGGCAGGGCGCTGGCGGTGGGGGTCGCGTCCGCGCTGGCGGTGGGGGTGGAGAAGAAGCGCGTGGGCAGGGTCCCGTAGGTCACGGGCGAGGGCTCGTCTTTGGCACAGGCGGTCAGCAGCGTCAGGCTCGCGGCGCAGCAGGCCGCCAGAACGAGGGCGATCGGGTGAGCCCACCGCCCGGACGCCACCGCCGCGAGACGGTTGCGTTGTCGGCGCCGGCCTGCTGGCCGAGGGACGACGCTTGGGCGCCGTCGAGATCCTGTCGCGCCGAAGGCGAGGGGCGGGGTGTGGGGAGGCGTGGGGGCCATGGGTCTGGGGCCTTCCAAGCGGGAAGCGGACGGGCGGATATGGACCAGGGGAAGGATCCGAGGCCCCAGGTCGGCCCCAGTGACGGCGGCCTCGCCGTCGAGCCCCCACCTTAGAGCCCCACCCTGTCCGCGCGCCAGACCCCATCGCGGATCTGTGGATAACCCCGCCAACACGCCCCGACCAGCACCAGCCTGTGGATACGGAACCGGTCTCGGCGGGGGGGGGCTAGAGGAGGGGGAGGATGAGGGAGAGGTCGCGTTCGTCGATCCGCGCGGGCGCCTGCTCGCGGACCACGGGTTTCGCGCAGAACGCGATTCCAAGGCCCGCCGCGTGGATCATGTCGAGGTCATTCGCGCCGTCGCCCACCGCGACCGTCCGCTCCATCGGCACGGAGCGCTCAGCCGCCCACTGCCGCAGGCAGGCCTCCTTAACCCGTCGATCCACGATCCGCCCCAGGACCCGGCCGGTGAGGCGCCCATCAGCCGCCTCCAGCCGGTTCGCGGCCACATGATCGATCCCGAGGCGCTCCGCCAAGGGCACCACGACTTCCTCGAAGCCCCCCGAGACCACGCCGACGGCGCAGCCCCGCTCGTGCAGGCCCGCGATGAGCTCCTCGGCTCCGCGCGTCAGGCGCACCTCGGCCAGGACCTCGGTGAACACACTCTCGGGGACTCCGGCCAGGGTCGCCACCCGCTCGCGAAGCGAGGCGGCGAAATCGAGCTCACCGCGCATCGCCCGCGCGGTGACGGCGGCCACCTCCTCACGAGTCCCGGCGCGCTCCGCGATGAGCTCGATGACCTCCTGCTCGATAAGCGTGGAGTCCACATCCATGACCAGCAGGCCGGGGCCCGCTGGGTCCGCAGCACCCGCCGCGCCCCCGGGTCCGGCCTGGGATCGGCCGGCCCCGGGGAGTGCCTCAGCGGCTGACAATCTTGCCCTTGGGGACCACGGTGATACCGGACTCGGTAACGGTGAAGCCGCGCTCCAGGTCGTGCTCGCGATCGATGCCGACCATCGCGCCCTCCTCGATCACCACGTGCTTGTCGAGGATCGCGCGGTTGACCACCGTGTTCCGCCCGATCTGCGCCCCGTCCATGACCACGGAGGAACGCACGGAGGACCACGAGTTCACGCGCACCGACGGTGAGAGCACCGAGGAGATCACCTCACCGCCCGAGACGATGACCCCGGGGGAGACGATCGAGTCGACGGCGTGCCCCAGGCGCTCGTGGTGCCCGTAGACGAACTTGGCCGGCGGCATCGAGGCGTCGTATCCCGCGAACAGGGGCCAGCGGTCGTTGTACAGGTTGAACACGGGGTTGACGCTGATGAGGTCCTGGTGGGCCTCGTAGAACGCGTCCACCGTCCCGACGTCGCGCCAGTAGCTGTGGTCGCGCTCGGTGGCCCCCGGGACGTCGTTGTCCTTGAAGTCGTAGACCCCGGCCTCGCCCCGCGAGACGAACCACGGCACGATGTTGCCGCCCATGTCGTGCTTGGAGGACTCGTCGGCGGCGTCGGCGGTGACCGCCTCCAGGAGCGCGTCCGCGTTCATGATGTAGTTCCCCATCGAGGCGAGGATCTCGTCGGGGGAGTCCGGCAGGCCGGGGGTGTCCTTCGGCTTCTCCACGAAGGCCTTGATGACGCCGCGGTTGGCGGGGTCGGACTCGATGACGCCGAACTGGTCCGCCAGGGATCGCGGCTGGCGGATGCCCGCGACGGTGCAGGGCAGGCCCGAGGCGATGTGGTGGTCCAGCATCTGGGAGAAGTCCATGCGGTAGATGTTGTCCGCGCCGGTGATGACCACGTAGTCCGGCCGCTCGTCGTCGAGCAGGTTGAGGGACTGGTAGATCGCGTCCGCCGAGCCGAGGAACCAGTGCTTGCCCACGCGCTGCTGCGCCGGCACGGGGGCGATGTAGTTGCCCAGCATGTTGGACAGGCGCCAGGTCTTGGCGATGTGCCGGTCCAGCGAGTGCGACTTGTACTGGGTCAGCACGACGACCTTGAGGAAGCCGCTGTTGATCATGTTGGACAGGGAGAAGTCGATGAGCCGGTAGATCCCGCCGAAGGGCACGGCGGGCTTGGCCCGATCAACAGTCAGGGGCATGAGGCGCTTGCCTTCACCGCCGGCGAGGATGATTGCGAGGACACGAGGGGAAGCCATGAGGCCACCCTACGGTGATCGAGGCCACTCATGCGACCGGTTTGGGGATGCGGATTGACATCTGATCTTGTCGGGCGGCGGGGGAGAAGGGCCGAAACCCCGGCGGCGCGAGGCCTGCTCCCGCTACCGTTGCGCTGAGGCCCGCATCACGGCCGACGGCGCCCTGGCCCGCAGGGCGACCCCGAACGCGCAGCCGAGGAGGCACAGGCAATGGCGTCACTGAGAGTCGATCTGCTCACCAAGGAGTACCCGCCGTTCATCTATGGGGGCGCCGGCGTCCACGTCAACGAGCTCGCGCGCGTCCTGCGCCCCCTGGCCGACGTGCGCGTCCACGCCTTCGGGGGGCCCCGCGAGCCCGGCACCGAGGGGGCCGACGACGGCGTCACCGGCTACCCGGAGATCGCCGAGCTGGAGGGGGCGAACGCGGCGCTGCGCACCTTCGGCGTCGACCTGGAGATGGCCGCCGGCTGCGAGGGCGCCGACATCGTCCACTCCCACACCTGGTACGCCAACCTCGCCGGCCACCTCGCCTCTCTCCTCCACGGCGCCCCGCACGTCATCTCCGCCCACTCCCTGGAGCCCCTGCGCCCCTGGAAGGCCGAGCAGCTCGGCGGCGGCTACGCCCTGTCCTCCTGGGCCGAGCGCACCGCCTACGAGGCCGCCGCCGGCGTCATCGCCGTGTCCAACGGGATGCGCGCGGACATCCTGCGCTCCTACCCGGCCATCGACCCCGAGCGGGTCAAGGTGGTCCACAACGGCATCGACCTCGACGCCTGGCAGCGCCCCACCGGCCCCGAGGCCGACGCCGCCTCCGCCGCCACCCTGGAGCGGCTGGGTATCGACCCCTCGCGGCCCACGGTCGTGTTCGTCGGGCGCATCACCCGCCAGAAGGGCCTGCCCTACCTGCTGCGCGCCTGCGAGCTCCTGCCCGCCGAGGTCCAGGTGGTCCTGTGCGCCGGCGCTCCCGACACCGCCGAGATCAAGGCGGAGGTCGAGGGCCTCGTGGCCGGCCTGCGCGAGAAGCGCACCGGCGTGGTGTGGATCGAGGAGATGCTGCCGCGCCCCGAGCTCATCGCCGTGCTGTCCGCCTCCGACGTCTTCGTGTGCCCGAGCGTCTACGAGCCCCTGGGCATCGTCAACCTCGAGGCCATGGCCTGCGGCCTGCCCGTCGTCGGCTCGGCCACGGGCGGCATCCCGGACGTCATCGTCGACGGCGCCACCGGCCTCCTCGTCCCCATCGAGCAGGTCACTGACGGCACCGGCACGCCCGTGGAGCCCGAGACCTTCATCCACGACCTCGCCGAGCGCCTTGCCTCGCTCGTCATGGACGAGGCCCTGGCCCGTCGCATGGGCCAGGCGGCTCGCACCCGTGTGGAGGAGCACTTCTCCTGGGAGGCGATCGCCCAGCGCACGATGGAGGTCTACCGCTGGGTGCTCGACCGCGGCTGAGCTCACTGGGCCAGCCGGGTCCCGCCGGGAGCACCGCCGCCACGGCGCCGCGCGCAGCCGCGACGGCGCCATGGTGACGATGGCGCTCCCGCGGCGGGCTGGCCTCAGCGCGCCTGGGCCCACCAATCCGTCGCCGCGGCCACGCCCCGGCGCGCGGTGTCGCGCAGGGGGCGCAGGACCCGCGCCCTCCGCTCGGCCTGGAGGGCCGTGGCCGCCGCGCCGTCGTCGTCGAGCGCGATCTCGCAGATGCCCAGCAGGCGCAGCGAGCGCTCCAGGAGTTCGCGGCGCCGCTGGTCCAGCCCCGGTGGCAGGAGTCGCGGGTCGGCGACGGCGGTGATGAGGTCCGTCAGATCGTCGGCCAATTCGGGACGCTCCCGGGCCAGGTCCAGCTCGGTGAGTGCCTCGATCGCCTCCTCCATCGCGGCGTGGACCTGGGCGCGCGCATGGGCGGCGTCGAAGGGCGGCACGGCCGCGGCGGGTTCCCCGCTCTGGGTGGTCTGATCGACGACCCGCCATACCCCGCTCGTGCCGGAGGCCTCGGGGACGAGCAGGCAGGTCCGTCTGAAAGCGCTGAGGGCGCTGCTCTCGCCCGCGGTCTGGACAAGCACCGCCTCACCGGCGTCGAGCGCCGAGCCCAGTCCCGGCAGGGGATCGGAGGGGCTGGGGAGGACTGCGGCCACCCGCCCGGGCCGCCCCATGAGCGTCATCCACTCCATGAGGGGCGTCTCGCCGTCGAGAGCCGGATCGAGGACGGTGTGGGCGCCGTCGGCCCCCTCGACGACGGCCGCGCCGCGCGAGGAGGGCACGGGCAGCCACAGCGCGAGCAGGATCGAGGGGTGAAGGTCGAGGTCAGTCACGCTGCGCACCCTAAACCGTTGGGAGCGCTGCGATCGCGAGGGCGCACCGCGCCGGTGGGACGTAAGATGTCTGCGCTCCCGTCCGTGCTGGACCGGCATCCCCACCGGCCTCCCACCCGGACAGTCTCCTGGAGGCACCGATGCCCGCCGCCCCTGTTCCCACGCGTCGCTCCCGCTCCGCTCGACGGCCCCTGCTCCTCGCTGCGCTGCTCCTGCCCGCGGTCATCCCGTTGGCCGCCTGCGGGGCCGGCTCTGGATCGGCCGCCCCCGGCGAAGCGTCCTCGGCCCCCGCGACGGCGGGCGAGCAGGCCGCCACTGCCGCCACGAGCGCCGCGCCGGCGTCGCCAGTCCCCTCCGCGCTGCCGTCCGGCGCCGCGACCTCGAGCCCCCTGCCCTCGGCGGCGACCTCCTCCGCCGCGGCCGCCGTCGACCCCTCCGGCTACTCCTACCCGGGACTCGACGGCGTCGCCTTCCTCACCCCCAGCCAGAACATCGCCTGCGTCATCGGGCCGGTCTCCTTCCCCGACGCGCTCGGCTCCGACTCCGCGCGGGCGGTCGCCCCGCAGGCCTCCTGCGAGTTGGTGGACAGTCCCGACCTCCATGCCGAGGACCAGGATGCCGATGGCTGCCCCACCGGGCCGCTGGTCAAGGGGATCATCCGCACCGGTGAGTTCGGCCCCTCCTACGGCGTGTGCAAGATTGACATCAACGGGATCACCGCCTGGAAGCACGGGGGTGGCGCCATCACCAACTTCGACGCCTTCGGCTCGCTGGGCTACGGGCAGTCCGTGAGCGCGCACGGCTACACCTGCACGAGCGCGGAGGCAGGTGTGACGTGCCTGGACGGCTCCGGGCGCGGCTTCACCATCAGCAGGGAGGACTACACGCTCCACTGAGCGCGCTTCTTGAATCTCGCGGTGCTGTTCGCCCGGTCTCGCCGTGCTGTTCGCCCGGTCTCGCGGAGAGATATGGGGAGGAGTTCGCGCGAGTGCCTGGGACTCAGATCACGCGGGCGGGATAGGGTTGTCCCATGACCCGAGTTCTTCTCCTCGACGACGTCTCCCTGCACCGCGGGAGCACGCAGATCCTCGACCACCTCTCCTGGAGGGTCGACGAGGGGCAGCACTGGGTTGTCCTCGGCCCCAACGGCGCCGGCAAGACCACGGCGGCCCGCATCGCCGGCGCCCGCCTCTTCCCCTCCTCCGGCGCCGTGGAGGTCCTGGGACGGCGCCTGGGCAGGGTGGACATCTCCGAGCTCCACCCCCGCATCGGGCTGAGCTCATCGGCGATGGCATCCTCCTTCCAGGCGGGGGACCGCGTGCTCGGCATCGTCCTGTCCGCCTCCTACGGGCGCATCGGCGTGTGGCGCGAGGAGTACGAGGACAAGGACGTCGAGCGCGCCACCGCGCTGCTCACGGCCCTCGGCTCGGGAGCGCTCATCGAGCGCCCCTGGGCGAGCCTGTCGTCGGGCGAGCGCAAGCGCGTGGAGATCGCCCGCGCCCTCATGCCCGACCCCGAGCTCCTCATCCTCGACGAGCCCGCCTCGGGGCTCGACGTCGCCGGTCGCGAGCAGCTGCTGGGCGCGCTCAGCCAGATCGTGGCCACGCCCTCCTCCCCGACGATGATCATGGTCACCCACCACCTGGAGGAGATCCCGGTGGGCTTCACCCACGCCCTCGCCCTGCGCGGCGGCCGGGCCGTGGGCGCCGGCCCGCTAGGCGAGGTCATCACCTCCTCGACTATGTCCGCCACTTTCGGTCTCCCCTTGGAGGTCACGCGGGACCGTGGGCGCTTCACCGCCCGCGGGGTCAGCGGGCCAGCCGAGCGCCAGGCCTGAGCCGGGCCGCGCCCGGACCGGCCTTGAATCGGCCCCGATCCTCGTCCCGCTGCCCGCGCCATCGCCGTCATTCCCCATCAACACAAGCCCCGGCCCCACCGGGCAGAAAGCGAGAGCACCATGGAGTGGATCTGGTGGCTCGGCGCCGCCCTCATCCTGGCGATCGTCGAGACCCTCTCGGCCGACCTCACCTTCCTCATGCTCGCCGGGGGAGCGCTCGGCGGCATGATCGCCGCGCTCCTCGGGGCGCCCCTGTGGCTGCAGGTCATCGTGGCCGCGGCTGTCGCCAGCCTGCTGCTCCTCGCCGTCCGCCCGGCCCTCAAGCGGCGCATGTCCTCCTCCGCCCCCGAGATGCGCACCAATGCCGACGCCATCATCGGCTCCGCCGGGCGCGCCCTGACCGCCGTGGACACCCTGGGCGGCCGGGTCCGCCTGGGAGGCGCGGAGTGGAGCGCCCGCCTCGCCGAGGGCCAGGGCGCCGGCGCGCGCCTCGAGCCCGGCACCCCCATCACCGTCCTGTCGATCGACGGCGCCACCGCCGTCGTCGCCCCCACTGACTGACCATGCCCATCCCGGGGCCCCGCCCGCCCTCGCGCGGCGGCCCCACCTACGGATCAAGGAGTTGATATGGAGACCGTCGTCCTCGTCATCCTCGGCCTCTTCGTGTTGCTCGTCCTCGTGGCGATCGTGCGAGCCGTGAGGATCGTCCCCCAGTCGTACGCGATCATCGTCGAGCGCCTGGGCAAGTTCCAGGCCGAGTACGGCGCCGGAATGCACCTGCTGGTGCCCTTCGTGGACCGCGTGCGCACCACCGTGGACCTGCGCGAGCAGGTCGTGTCCTTCCCGCCGCAGCCGGTCATCACCTCCGACAACCTCGTGGTGTCCATCGACTCGGTCATCTACTACCAGGTGACCGACCCCATGCGCGCCACCTACGAGATCTCCAACTACCTGCAGGCCATCGAGCAGCTGACCGTCACCACGCTGCGCAACGTCATCGGCGCCATGGACCTGGAGCAGACGCTGACCAGCCGCGACCAGATCAACGGCCAGCTGCGCGGCGTCCTCGACCAGGCCACCGGCCGCTGGGGCATCCGCGTGGGCAACGTGGAGCTGAAGTCCATCGACCCGCCGGCCTCCATCCAGGGCGCCATGGAGCAGCAGATGCGCGCCGAGCGCGACCGCCGCGCCGCCATCCTCACCGCCGAGGGCGTCAAGCAGTCCCAGATCCTCACCGCCGAGGGCGACAAGCAGTCGGCGATCCTGCGGGCCGAGGGCCAGGCCCAGTCCGCCATCCTCAAGGCCCAGGGCGAGTCCCGCGCCATCCTCCAGGTCTTCGACGCCATCCACCGCGGCAACGCCGACCCCAAGCTGCTGGCCTACCAGTACCTGCAGACCCTGCCCAAGATCGCCAACGGCCAGTCCTCCAAGATGTGGGTGGTGCCCACGGAGTTCACCGCGGCGCTCAACGGCATCGCCGGGGCCCTGGGCGGCAAGGGCGGGGACAGCCCGTCGGCCGCCTTCGCCGGCGCGGGCGAGTCCGGTGACGTCCAGGTGAACCTGGCTGGCATGGAGACCGGCCTCGACATCGCCTCTGACCTGGCGGCCACGAACCTGCAGACCCCCGAGGAGGCCCTCGCCCAGGCCCGCGGCGAGGCGGCCTCCGCCTCGCAGGAGGCCGCCGAGGCGCCGCAGTCCACGGGCGGGGCGAGCCCGGCGGCCCCGTCCTTCCCGCCGTCGCGCGGCGGCGCGCACCGCCAGGAGCCCGAGCCCCCGCAGCAGGGGTGAGGCGCGTCCCAAAACACGATCGCGCAACGGGGAGACATGGAATCGGCCCTCCGGCCGTCCTAGTCTCCCCGTTGTGCTGCCCGCCCTCTCGCATCCCGCGCTCGACCCCGCCCCCTGCTCCTCTCCCCGGCAGGTGACCCGGCGATGATCATCCCCATCGAGCACGGCGACGACGACCGCCTCGCCGACTACACCCGCCTGACCGACGTGGCCCTGCGCCGTCGGCTGGAGACCGAGCGCGGCCTCTACATGGCCGAGTCGACCAAGGTGATCGCCCGCGCCATCGAGGCCGGGCACGCGCCCCGCTCCTTCCTCATGGCGCCCCGCCACCTGGCCGAGACGGCGCCGCTCATCGCCGCGGCCACCGGCTGCCAGAGTGATCCTGAGGGCGGGCCCGTGCCCGTCTACGTGGCCGAGGAGTCCGTGCTGGAGTCCATCACCGGCTTCCACCTCCACCGGGGCGCCCTCGCCGCCATGAACCGTCCCGCCCTCGCCCCGGTCTCCGAGCTGCTCGCCGCGGCCCGCGGGGGAGAGGGGGCCCGGCGTGTGGCGATCCTGGAGGATCTCGTCGACCACACGAACGTGGGCGCGGCGTTCCGCTCGGCCGCGGCCCTGGGCATGGACGCGGTGCTCGTGACGCCGCGCTGCGCGGACCCCCTCTACCGGCGCAGCGTGCGGGTCTCCATGGGCACGGTCTTCCAGGTGCCGTGGACGCGCATCGACCCGTGGCCAGCACTCGACGACCTCCACGCCGCGGGCTTCACCGTGGCCGCCATGGCCCTGTCAGACGACTCCGTGAGCCTCGACGACTTCGCCGCCTCACCCGCCTGCGCCGCCCCGGGCTCCCGCGTGGCTCTCGTGCTCGGGACCGAGGGCGATGGATTGCGAGCGCGCACTGTGAGCGCCTGCGACGCCGTCGTCCGCATCCCCATGGCCGGGGGAGTGGACTCCCTCAACGTGGCCGCCGCGGCCGCCGTCGCCTTCTGGGAGCTGCGCCTCCCAGCGGATTCCTGACGGGCCCGCGCCCCTGCCGCGGCACGGCTGAGGGCCGGCGCCCCACGGGGGAGCACCGGCCCTCAGAGACTGGCGACGGGATCAGTCCCCGTCAGTCCGAGTTCAGTCCTTGGCGGTGATGCGCAGGAGCGTGGCGCCCTGCTCGACGCCGCCGTCCGCCGCCAGCTCGACGGAGGCGAACTTCGCGGTGTTGGTGACGAGCACCGGGGTGGTCAGCGAGTAGCCGGCCTCCTCGACGACGGCGCGGTCGACGCGCACGAGCTCCTGGCCGGCCTCGACCCGGTCGCCCTGCTTGACCTTGACGTCGAAGCCCTTGCCCTCCAGGTTGACGGTGTCGATACCGACGTGGATGAGCAGCTCGACGCCGTTGTCCAGGTTGATGCCGTAGGCGTGCCCGGAGGCGGGGGCGACGACGACGGTGCCGGCCGCGGGGGCCGTCACGACGATCTCGCCCGAGGGGGTCACGCCCGCGCCGTCGCCGACGGCGCCGGTGGAGAAGACCGGGTCCGGAACATCGGACAGGGCCATGACATCACCGGTGAGCGGGGAGACGATCTCCGTGACAGCGCCGGGCTCGAGGGCCTCGGCGACGGTCGCGGCAGCAGCACCGGCGGCGCCGGCCTCCAGGGCCAGGTCCGCGGCGGTGTCCTCAGCGGAGGCCTCGACAGCGCCAGAGGCGGCGGCCTGGGCGGCCCGCTCCTCCTTGGTGCGGTAGTCGAAGGTGAGGATGAGGAAGAAGGAGGTCACGAAGCCGGCGAGCACCGAGACCGCGTAGAGGAACATCGGCTTGAAGACCGGGATGGTCAGCAGCGAGGTGAAGGCGAAGGCGCCGGTGAGCACGCCGCCGTCGGTCAGGAGGCCGCCCACGGCCTGGACCAGGCCGCCCACGAAACAGCCGACGAGCATGAACGGGTAGATCCGCTTGAAGCGCAGGTGGATACCGTAGAGGGACGGCTCAGAGATACCGCCGAAGAGGCCAGCGGCGAGGGCGCCCAACGAGGTCTGCCGCATCTCGACGTCCTTGGCGCGAACCGAGATGACGAGCACGGCGGCGGTGGCGCCGAAGCAGGCGAAGTTCCAGGCGCCCATGGGGCCCTGGATGTAGTCGAGGTGGTTCGTGGCGTCGCCGTTGATGTTCGCGATCATGATGGCGTTCAGCGGCCAGTGCAGGCCCAGCGGCACGAGGAAGGGGTAGAGCAGCGGGATCGCGATCGCGAAGACGAATGGCACATGCGAGTAGAGCCAGAACAGGCCAGCGCCGATGCCGGTGCCGAGCCAGATGCCGATGGGGCCGATGAGGAAGGCCGTCAGCGGCATCATGATGATGAAGCAGAGGAAGGGCACGAAGACCATCTGCACGTTGGCCGGGATGATCTTGGTCAGGTACTTGTACAGCGGCGCCAGGATGGCGACCATCAGCAGGGGCACGAACACCTGCCCGCCGTAGGAGTTGAGCTGCATGGGCAGGCCCGCGATGTGGACCATGCACAGGTCCTTGTCGAGCAGCGAGTTGTGCGAGCAGACCGTCGAGGCGGAGTCGGAGAGCTTGGCGAAGTCCTGGGTGAGCAGGGCGGCCATGACGGCGGCGCCCACCCACGGGTCGATGCCGAGCTTCTTGGCGGCGTTGTAGGCCACCATGATCGGCATGAAGTAGAACACCGACTGGAACATCGCGTTGGCGAAGACCAGCGTCGGCGGGAGGTTCTCGGCGTGGGTGTCGATGATGTGGAAGGCCTCGAGGACGGCCTCGCCAGCGATGATGAGCGAGGTGCCGAGCAGCACCGGCAGCAGCGGGCGGAAGGAGTCGGAGAGGTACTCGAAGAACGCGTCGACGATGGCGTTCTTGCCGCGGGCCTTGGAACGGGCAGCCGCCTTGACGTCGGCGTCGGACACGGCCGCCGCGTTCTTCATCGCGGGCAGGTTCATGATCTCGGTGTACATGCCCTGGACGGCGCCGCCGATGACGATCTGGTAGCGGTCACCGGACTGGGGAACCGCGCCGAGGACTCCGGGGATGGCCTCGACGGTGGCCTTGTCGATGACCGAGGCGTCGCGGAGTTCGAACCGGAGACGGGTGGCGCAGTGCGTGAGGTGGACGATGTTGTCCGCCCCACCGACCGCGTCGAGGATCGCCTCGGGCGTGCTCGTAGTGGTGGTCATGGCGTGGGGATGCCTTTCTGACGTGTGGCCCAACGGCGGACAGTGCCGTCGGAACGGCATCATCAGGCGCGCAGGGGCCGCTGGTCGGGCCAGCGGGCGCGAGGATGCCGCATTGCAGAGATCTTACAACTCTGTGAGGGCGGCCTCAATCTGGCGGCGTCCTCGCAGGCGGCAGGACCCGACGCCGCGTCGATGGCGCCGCCCGCGCCCCGTGTCCGCCCCGGCGCGGCCGCGATCCTCGCGCTTCACCGCGCTCCTGGCGCTATCCCGAGCCCGGCGCGCTGGGAGGGGGACGGCGCCGCGCCCCGTAGCATGTCCGCCGTGATCAACGTCCAGGACCTCACCCTGCGCATCGGCGCCCGCCAGCTCGTGGCCGGCGCCTCCTTCCGCGTCGACAAGGGCATGCGCATCGGGCTCGTCGGCCGCAACGGCGCCGGCAAGACCACGATGACCAAGCTCCTCGCCGCCGCCTCGGTGGCCCAGGGCACCAGCCAGGCGGTGGCCGACGGCGATGAGCGCCACGGCCTGGACGCCGTCGAGCACGAGGGCACGATCTCCTGCAACGGGACCGTCGGCTACCTGCCGCAGGACACGAAGATCGGGGATCTCACCGAGATCGCCCGCGACCGCATCCTGTCCGCCCGCGGCATCGACTCCCTCCTGGCGCGCATCCGCAAGGCAGAGGAGCGCATCGCCACCACCGAGGGCGACGCCATGGCCAAGGCCCTCGACCGCTACACGCGCCTCGACCACGAGTTCACCATGGCCGGCGGGTACGCCGCCGCCTCCGAGGCCGCCCGCATCGCCGCCGCCCTCTCCCTGCCCGACCGCGTCCTCGACCAGCCGATCGGCACGCTCTCCGGTGGTCAGCGCCGCCGCGTCGAGCTCGCCCGCGTCCTGTTCGCCCAGCCCGACACGCTCCTCCTCGACGAGCCCACCAACCACCTCGACCACGACTCCATCGCCTGGCTGCGCGACCACCTGCGCACCTACTCCGGCGGTTTCATCGTCATCAGCCACGACGTCGAGCTCCTGCGCGACACTGTCAACCAGGTCATGCACCTGGACGCCAACCGAGGCGCCCTCGACGTCTACCACCTCGGATGGGACGCCTACCTCAAGCAGCGGGCCGACGACGAGCACCGCCGCCGCCGTGAGCGCGCCAACGCGGAGAAGAAGGCCGCCACCCTGCGCGCCCAGGGCGAGAAGATGCGCGCCAAGGCCACCAAGGCCGTCGCCGCCCAGCAGATGCTCAAGCGCGCCGAGAGGCTCATGGCGGGCCTGGAGGCCGAGCAGCAGGCGGACAAGGTCGCGCACCTGCGCTTCCCCGAACCCGCCCCGTGCGGCAAGACGCCGCTGCGCGCGGCCGGGCTGTCCAAGGCCTACGGCTCCCTGGAGGTCTTCGCCGGGGTGGACCTCGCGATCGACCGCGGCTCGCGCGTCGTCGTCCTCGGCCTCAACGGCGCCGGCAAGACGACGCTCCTGCGCCTCCTAGCCGGCGTCGAGACCCCGGACTCCGGCGAGGTCCTGCCCGGGCACGGCCTCAAGATCGGCTACTACGCCCAGGAGCACGAGACCATCGACACCGGCCGCACGGTGGTGGAGAACCTGCGCTCGGCCGCCCCGGGCATGGATGACACGCAGGTGCGCAGCGTGCTCGGCTCCTTCCTCTTCTCCGGCGCGGACGCGGACAAGCCCGCCCGGGTCCTGTCCGGCGGGGAGAAGACGCGCCTGGCCCTGGCGATCCTCGTGGTCTCCAGCGCCAACGTCCTCCTGCTCGACGAGCCCACGAACAACCTCGATCCGGCCAGCCGCGAGGAGATCCTGCGGGCGCTGTCCACCTTCACCGGCGCCGTCGTGCTCGTCACCCACGACGAGGGCGCGGTGACCGCCCTCAACCCCGATCGCGTCCTCCTGCTGCCCGACGGCGACGAGGACCTGTGGGGCGAGGACTACCTCGAGCTCGTGGCGATGGCCTGATCCGGGCCCGAGCGGGGATTGGTCCGGGACCGGTGAGTGCCGTCACTCGGTGATCGGCGGGGCGCGGACGTAGGGTAGGCCCGAATACCTACGTATATCGACGGAGACAGTCATGACCCAGACTCTTGACACCGCGAGCACCGAGACCACCGACGTGCCCGAGCACGAGGTCCTCCTCACCGAGGCGGCCGCCGCCAAGGTCGCCTCCCTCCTGGAGCAGGAAGGCCGGGACGACCTGCGCCTGCGCGTCGCCGTGCAGCCGGGTGGCTGCTCCGGCCTCGTCTACCAGCTCTACTTCGACGAGCGGACCCTCGACGGCGATGCCGTGCGCGCCTTCCCGACCGGCGGCGGCGCCATGGAGAGCGTCGAGGTGGTCGTGGACCGCATGAGCGTGCCCTACCTGTCCGGCGCGACCATCGACTTCGCTGACACGATCGAGAAGCAGGGCTTCACCATCGAGAACCCCAACGCGGCGGGCACCTGCGCCTGCGGCGAGTCCTTCCACTGATCCCCATTGGACGGGCCCGGCGCCGTCGACGGCGCTGGGGGCCCGCCCGCCAAGACGAGAGACGAACTGTGCCCCTCACCCTTCCTCCTTCCGCCATGGGCCGCGCCATGCGGCGCCGTGGCCTCGCCCTCGGCGCGATCGCGCTGAGCGCGGGCTTGGCGCTCACCGGCTGCGGCGATGTCTCCAAGCAGGTCGACTCGCAGGCGACCACCCCGGCTGCTTCGGCCGCATCGGCGGCTTCGACGACGTCGCCGTCGGCCGACTCCGCGGCGACCCCGGCCGCCACGGTCTCGCCCCTGGCCAGTGTCGACTGCTCGACGCTGACCATCGACTCCGACTCGGCCGCGCTGCCGACCGTCAGCGGGGAGGCGGGCGCCAAGCCGAGCCTCACCTGGAGCGGCCAGGACGCGCCGTCGAACCTCACCGTCAAGACCCTCAATGAGGGGACGGGGGACGCGGTCTCGGGCTCCGACGTCGTCAAGGCCTCCTACGCCGGCTGGGAGTGGGGCAAGGACACCACCTTCGACGCCTCCTACGACCGCGGGGCCCCGATCCCCTTCAGCCTCCAGCAGGTCATCAAGGGATGGACCTGCGGGCTGGCCGGTCACAAGACCGGTGAGCGCGTGCTCATGGCGATTCCGCCGGAGCTCGCCTACGGGCAGGGGATGAGCAGCGGGCAGGCGCAGGGCGCCGGGCAGCAGCCGCCCCAGGGGCCGCTCGTGTTCGTTGTCGAGATCGTCTCGAAGGCCTCTTCCGCGGACGTCGAGTCCGCTGCCTCCTCGGCCACCATGGAGGGCCAGGAGAAGGTCACCGCCCGTGGGATCACGGTCAGCGGCGAGCTCGGCTCCGAGCCGACGATCAGCGTCACCTCCGGGGCTAAGGAGCCCACCGAGCCCGAGGTCATCGTGCTGGCCCGCGGCACGGGGCAGCCCCTGCCCGCGAACTCCACTGCGGGCGCCAACCTCGCCTTCTCCACGTGGGACGGCTCCCAGACCGGCTCGACCTGGAAGGAGGGCGTCCTCCAGACGGTGCAGACGGCCCAGCTCAAGGGCCTGGAGGGCGTGCCCGCCGGGTCGCGCGTCGTCGTGCTCACCCCGCCCGCCCAGGATGGCTCGGCGCCGTCGATGGCCTACGTCATGGATGTGGGCCCGGCGCTCTGAGGCACGAGGCGCTGACAAAGCGCTGAGGAGCCCCGCGACCGGATTCGGTCGCGGGGCTCCTCGCTCGTCGCTCGGTCCTCCGCTCTCGGCCATCCGCCGCGCGGGGCCGGGGGGTGTCGTCGTTCAGATGACCAGGGTGCCCTTCTTGGCGGCCTCCAGGCGCTCGGCCACGTTCTGCCAGTTGGCGATGTTCCAGATGGCCTTGACGTAGTCGGCCTTGACGTTGAGGTAGTCGAGGTAGAAGGCGTGCTCCCACATGTCCACCATGAACAGCGGGACGGTGCCCACGGGCACGTTGGCCTGCTGGTCGAAGAGCTGGAAGATGACGAGCTTGCCGGAGATGGAGTCGAAGGCGAGCACAGCCCATCCCGAGCCCTGGATGCCCAGCGCGGTGGCGGTGAAGTGCGCCTGGAAGCGCTCGAAGGAGCCGAAGGAGTCCTTGATGGCCTCCGCCAGCTCGTCCTCGGGCTGGCCGCCGGCGCTCGGGGCGAGGTTCTTCCAGAAGATCGTGTGGTTGGTGTGCCCGCCGAGGTTGAAGGCGAGGTTCTTCTCCCACAGGTTGACGGCGGCGAGGTCGCCGGACTCGCGGGCGGCGGCCAGGGCCTCCAGGGCGGCGTTGGCGCCGGCGACGTAGGCGGCGTGGTGCTTGTCGTGGTGGAGCTCCATGATGCGCCCGGAGATGTGGGGCTCGAGGTCGGCGTAGTCGTAGGGGAGCTCGGGCAGGGTGTAGACGGCCATGCGGTGTGCCTTTCAGGTCGGTGAGCCGCTCCAGTCCCATGCGGCGAACCGCTAGGACCGAAGTCCTGGACACGGCCCATCGTAGGCGGCCTCGCCGGGGGCGGATAGTGGGGCGTGCCCTGCGTGGCTGTGATTACACTGACCGCTGAACGCCTTGCTGCCCAGACCGTCCTCCGGAGGACCTCATGACCGCCACGACCGACACAGACTCCGCTGGCGCTGACCGCCTCGAGCTCCTCGTCTTCTCCGACGACGCGACCGTGCGCCGCGAGGTCATCGAGGGCATCGGCCGCCGCCCCGCCAAGGGCATGCCGCTCGTCACCTGGTTCGAGGCCGCCACCGCCGAGGGCGTGCGCCTGGCGATGAAGGACCGCGCCGAGGCCGGCAAGAAGCCCTTCGACGCGCTCGTGCTCGACGGCGAGGTCAAGAAGTACGGCGGCATGGGCCTCGCCCACGAGCTCTTCACAGAGATGGACCGCCGCCCCCCGGTGCTCCTCCTGACCGCCCGCCCGCAGGACGACTGGCTGGCCGCCTGGTCGAAGGTGGAGGCCGTCGTCTCCCGGCCCCTGGAGCCCCTGTCCCTCCAGGAGGGCATCGTCAAGGCACTGCGCGCCCGCCGCGGCAGCGTCGTCGCCGCGGGCTGAATCCCCGCCCCTCGCCCGGGTCGTCGCGCGCTCAGCCAGCGTCGATGACCCGCTGGTGGCGGGCGGCGGCGCCAATGGGCCAGGCGAGGACTGAGGGATCGCCGTCGACCTCGACGAGGCGGGCGCCGTCGTCAAGGGCCCAGGAGGCCAGCAGCAGCGTCTCCTCGACACTGGCCGCCTGGCCCACGCGCTCGGGGCGCTCGACGACCTGCGCCGTGGCGCGCAGGGTAGACACGTAGGGGCGCGGGTCCGCGCCGGGCGGGGTGACGAGCGAGCCCGCGAGCCGGCCCCAGCGCATGGCCACGAGCTCCCAGCCGCCGGCCTCACGGCGCCTGGCGGCGATGAGGTGCGGGCAGGCGAGCAGCGGCCGGGCGCTCTCCGCGCGGCGCGCGCCGAGGAGGAGCGAGCGCAGGCGCGACGTCCAGGTGCCGGCCTCCTCGTAGCGCTCCCGCTCGGCCAGGCCGGCGACGCGCTGGAGGATCGGCAGGGCGATGAGGTCGATCTGCCCGGCCAGGGCCTGGCGCGCGGTGGAGGCATCGGCGGGGGAGTCCATGCCGGTCACCTGGCGCAGCTCCGTGCCGTCCCAGGCGCTCAGGCGCAGGACCGACTCGGCTGCCCGCTGCGCCTCCGACGCGGTCGAGCGGGAGGGGAAAGGGCCGACGGCCTCGGCGATCTCGTCGGTGGGCAGCACGGTGGTGAGCGCGAGGCGCGGGCCGAGGCCGCGGCGGCCCTGGGCCACGTGCAGCCAGGGCTGGCGCTGGGGCGCGCGGGAGCGGCGGTTGAGGGGCGGGTCGAGCTCGGCGATGAGGCGCAGCTCGCGCACGCGCGCCTCGATCTCGGTGGGGGTCTCGATGTGGCGCACGCTCACGGTGGTGTCGAGCATGCGCGCGATGCGGCCGCGCTTCTCTGCGGCGGTGAAGTAGGAGCGCACGCGGCGGTGGAGGTCGGCGGCGCTGCCGACGTAGAGGACCTGTCCGGCGGGGGAGCAGAACTGGTAGACGCCGGGGGCGTGGGGGAGCGGGTCGGCCAGGCGGGCCTTGGCGCGGCGCTTGGCGGGGATGGGGTCGGCGGCGGTGGCCAGGTCCTCCACGTGGGTGATGCCGAGCGGCGCGAGGGCCTCGAGGGCGGCGTGGAGGACGTCGACAGTGGCCCGGGCGTCGTCGAGGGCCCGGTGCGTGGGGCGGGTGGGGGAACCGACGAAGGAGGCGAGCGTGCCGAGCTTGTGGTTGGGGACGTCCGCGCGGGACCAGGCCTTGCGGGCCAGGGCGAGGGTGTCGACGACGCGCGGCTCGTCCCAGGGCAGGGCCAGTGCTTTCGCGGCCCCGCGCAGGTGGCCGACGTCGAAGCGCGCGTTGTGCGCCACGAGGATCGGTGCGGCAGGGGCGCCGTTGTGCCCGGGTTCGTGGGCAGCGGCCTGGCGGGACCAGGCGAGGAAGGCGGCGAGCGCGTCCTCAAGGGGCGGCGCGGTGGCGACCATGGCGTTGGTGATGCCGGTGAGGAGGGTGATCTGGGCGGGGATGGGCGCGCCGGGGTTGGTGAGGGTGGAGAACTCGGCGTCGATGATGCCGCCGCGCACGCGGACGGCACCGATCTCGGTGATGGCGTGGGCGCCGGGGCCCGCGCCGGTGGTCTCCAGGTCGACGACGACGAAGGTCGCCTTGCGCAGGGGCGTGCCCATGTCCTCGAAGGATCCCTGGGTGCCGGGGGCGCCCCATGGCCGGGAGGGGCCGACGGCGCGCGGATCGCGGGCGCCGTCGTCGGAACGTGTGGGTGGGGGCACGCTGCGAGGCTAGACTTCGTGGTGCGGCTGTTCCAAGGGCGCCCCGCCGGGCGCGTGGGGCAGATGCGAGCTGTAGCCGCTGGAGTTGAGAGCGCAGGAGGTCCCCGTGGGATACCGAGGCATGAAGGCCGCCGCTGGCCCCGCCATGGAGATGCTCTACCAGCCCTGGATCAGGGGCGAGGAGCACATTCCCGCCGAGGGGGCGGCGATCCTCGCCTCGAACCATCTGGCGGTCATCGACTCGTTCTTCCTGCCGCTGCTCATCGACCGCGAGGTGGCGTTCATCGGCAAGTCCGACTACTTCACCGGCAAGGGCGTCAAGGGCTGGGCGGTCAAGCGCTTCATGACGGCGGTGGGCACGATCCCGGTGGACCGCTCGGGCGGCAAGGCCTCGCAGGCGGCCCTCCAGGCGGGGATCGATCGCCTGCGGGCGGGTGAGCTCTTCGGCATCTACCCGGAGGGCACGCGCAGCCCCGATGGGCGCATGTACCGCGGCAAGACGGGCGTGGCGCGCATCGCCCTGGCGACGGGCGCGCCGATCATCCCCGTGGCGATGATCGGCTCGAATATCGCCCAGCCGATCGGGCAGGTCATCCCCTCCACGCGGCACCGCGTGGGCATCGTCGTGGGGGAGCCGTTGGACTTCTCGCGCTACCGGGGGCTGGAGAACGACCGCTTCGTGCTGCGCTCGATCACCGATGAGGTCATGTACGCGCTCATGTCCCTGTCCGGGCAGGAGTACGTGGATGTCTACGCGGCGGACGTGAAGAAGCTGATGGACACGGAGAAGATCACGGCCGTGGAGGCCACGGACCGCCTGCTCGCCCAGCAGGCCGGCTCCCGCCCCGCCGCCCCGGTGGCGGCCCCCGGCGGCCGCCCCGCCCCCGAGGTCACCGTCCCCGAGCCCCCCGCCGATGAGCCCGAGGACGAGCCCTGCGACGACGGCGAGCCCGCCGAGGATCAGACTCCCGAGTCCTGAGCCCCGGGCGCGGCGACGCGCCCGCATCGGCACGTGGGTCCCAGGGCTGGGCACGGGCCCGGCCAGCGCGGCTAGGATGAGGGCTGTCACTTCTCACCTTCACCGAAAGGCTCACGATGACGATCCGTCGCGTCGCCCTGCTCACCGCGGGCGGCTTCGCCCCTTGCCTCTCCGCCGCCGTCGGCGACCTCATCGAGCGCTACACCGAGGTCGCCCCCGACGTCG